>LNAP01000540.1_pt1 | contig 168019 bp, 155 predicted proteins | sample 602601 | NCBI WGS metagenome assembly LNAP01 (sample SAMN02440304, study PRJNA202911) | soil metagenome | biome: Subtropical and temperate rainforests or woodlands; isolation source: soil samples (1 kg each in a 20% v/v slurry with milli Q water) were... ...
TGGTATGCTGGAGAATGTGTATCGCCTGCAGATTATGAATGCAACCGAAACTACACAGCGCTATGAGCTTAGTGCCAGCGGTATTGATAAGCTCAAAGTGGAGTCCGATGTGGCGGATGCCAACAAAACCGTTACTGTGAACTCTGCTGAGTCACGCTGGATTCCGGTACGTCTGCAGATTCCCGATGGCTCTATCAAGTCTGGTTCGCATCCGGTGGAGTTTAAGGTACGTGCCATTGAGAGCAATGAGGTGGTGGCAGAGAAGTCTGTGTTTCTGGTGCCGAGGTAAATTTAATAGTTAAGTTTCAGAACTATATTGATAGACCTATTTTTTAAATTACGCTGACAATCAGTTTTGTATGAAAGTAACAAATCCATGAACAACGCTATGAATGCACACACAACTCAAGACGAAACAATAGACCCGCAAGCCGGAAAAGCCTGGTGGCATTTTGGGCATATGTGGCTAGTAGTAGGTGGTCCACTAACTGTAGTTATTGCATCATTCATTACACTATATCTTGCCATTCAGGTACCGGACCCGGTGGTAGATAGTGATTACTATCGCAAGGGCATTGAAATCAACAAGACGCTTGATGGCAGACGTGATGGCCTGGTGCCCGCCATTCAAGGGCGCAATCATGCGGCTACCGGCATTAAACCGACACAACCCTAAGATCACCTCTGAATTAATATGCGGAACGTTCCAGCAACGTTTCACCATCACCTCCCTGCTTATGCTATTAGCAAATCACTCTTTTCTTTCATAAAAATCACAAGTTACGTCGTCAAACAAATTCATAACCATCAAGCCATAATCCGTTACTATGATCCATACGTTTATTGATAATTAGCCCTAGTACGGGATAAGGCAACATGGATCATTTCAAGCTGTGGCATACGTTATCCGCTGAAGAAACTGCACAAAAACTCAAGACCACGTCTCAGAGTGGTTTAAGCCATGACGAAGCCGGCAAACGCTATGCCCAATATGGTGCTAATGCGCTAAATGAAACAAAGCGCCGTTCTCCCTGGCGTATGCTGCTGGACCAGTTTTCTGAATTTATGATTCTGGTATTGATCGCCGCAGCGATTATTTCCGGCATTGTTGGGGATATAGAAGACACGATTGCGATTATTGTAATCATCACACTCAATGCAGTGATTGGTTTTATTCAGGAATACCGTGCAGAACGTTCAATGGCGGCACTAAAACGCATGTCAGAATCCACTGTACAGGTGATGCGCGAAGACAGCATTCATACCATTAATGCTTCTGAACTGGTGATGGGCGATGCAGTGTTACTAGAAGCCGGCAATCTTATATCCGCCGACCTGCGCCTTACCGAGTCCAGCCAACTTAAAATAGATGAGTCAGCACTGACCGGCGAGTCTGTATCAGTAGACAAGCAAACCAATAGTATTCCGCATAACGATGCGCCGCTTGGTGACAAAACCTGCTTAGCCTATAAAGGCACTATCGTCACGCATGGTCGTGGACGCGGGCTTGTGGTTGCAACCGGCATGCGCACTGAATTAGGTAAAATTGCCTCATTGTTAGGTGATGGCGACCAATCCAAAACTCCGATGCAGAAACGTCTGGCGGATTTTGGTAAAAAACTGGCTGTGGCAGCACTTGCCATTTGCACGCTGGTATTTGCAATCGGCATCGTCAGAGGTGAACCATTGCTACTGATGTTCATGACTGCAGTGAGTCTTGCCGTGGCTGCGATTCCTGAAGCCCTACCGGCAGTAGTCACTATTTCACTGGCACTGGGTGCGCATAAAATGGTCAAGCAGCACGCCCTGATCCGCCGACTACCAGCTGTAGAAACGTTAGGGTCAGTGACTTTTATCTGCAGCGATAAAACCGGTACCCTCACACAGAACAAAATGCACGTCACCTCCCTGTATGCAGATCACCAGCATATAAAAGTTGAACAGATTCCAAGTCATGATGAACCCTGGACTACCCTGTTCCATGCAATGGCATTGAGCAATGATGCGCATCAGGATAGTCATGGCAAAGTTCAGGGAGAACCGACTGAAGCGGCATTGCTACATGCCGCGATAGAGGCTGGCTGGGATAAAAAGCACCTTGAAAATGAAATGCAAAGGTTGAAAGAACTTGCATTTGATTCAGAACGTAAATGCATGACAACCTTTCACCGTGCATTGGATGGCATCATCGCCTACACCAAAGGCTCTCCGGAAGCTGTGATAGCAAAATGTATGCTCACACTTAGCTCAAAAGGAGAAGTACCGACTGACAAGGCCGCACTGCTGCAGGTTGCAGAAGCTATGGCAGCCGATGGCCTGCGCGTGCTGGCCTTTGCTTACCGCAAATGGCCCGCCTTGCCAGAGAGTGAGCCGCCAGAACATTTGGAAAAAGAGTTGGTATTTTTAGGCTTTGCTGGACTCATCGATCCGCCGCGTAGCGAGGCAAAACAAGCAGTTTCATTATGCAAGTCTGCAGGTATTACACCGGTTATGATTACCGGCGATCACCCGGCCACAGCACGCGCTATTGCCCATGAACTTGGAATTCTGGAAAATAGCGACGGCATTGTAATGACCGGCAGCGAATTATCGCGCCTGAATCAGCAGGCATTTGAGGCAGAAGTTGAGCATGTGCGTGTATATGCGCGTGTTGACCCGATGCAGAAAATCAAGATAGTGAAAGCGCTGCAGGATAAAGGCGAAGTCGTCGCAATGACCGGCGATGGCGTTAATGATGCGCCAGCGCTTAAAACCGCAGACATCGGCATCGCCATGGGCAAAGGTGGCACCGACGTTGCCCGCGAAGCGGCACATATGGTGCTATTGGATGATAACTTCGCCACTATCGTACATGCAGTGCGCTACGGTCGGCACCTTTACGACAATATTCGCAAGTTTGTGCGCTATGCCGTCACGACCAACTCAGCTGAAATCTGGACTATATTCCTGGCACCATTTCTGGGCCTGCCCATACCATTACTGCCGATTCATATATTGTGGATTAATCTAGTCACTGATGGCTTTCCAGCGCTGGCATTGACTACCGAGCAAGCTGAAAAAAACATTATGAAACGCCCGCCGCGGCCGCCGAACGAAAGTTTATTTTCACATGGCATGTGGCAGCATATGATCTGGGTTGGGCTGCTAATGGCAGCGATCACATTGTTTTGCCAGGCCTGGGCCTACCATTCAGGGAATTCTCACTGGCAAACAATGGCATTTACCGTACTGACACTATCGCAGTTAGCCCATGTCATGGCGATTCGCTCAGACAAAGTTTCTACATTTAGCCTCGGCTTCTTTTCAAACAGATATCTGGCTATAGCTGTATGCGCATCGGTAATACTGCAAATGGCTATTATTTATGTGCCGGCTTTAAACACCATTTTTAAAACCCAGCCGCTGACATTAAGTGAACTCATCATTTGCTTTGCATTATCCAGCGTAATATTTATTGCTGTAGAAATTGAAAAATGGCTGGTACGCAGAGGCCAGCTCTACTATTCATAAGAGTCTACGCATAAAGCCTGCGCAGGTAAGCCAGAACATCACCAATTTGATAAATACCTGTTAAGGGAATACACTAATTATATTAATTTGATAATAGTTATTATTGTATTAAGGAGAGCGCTGTGAAGAAAATTCAACACATCGTAGCTGCTACTGACTTTTCAAGTCCGGCTAATGTAGCGACAGCGCGTGCAGCGTTACTTGCACAGGAACTGGGTGCGGAATTACACCTGATCCATGTGGTGCATCCACTTGATCTGTATGTAGGCTCAGAACTATCCTATGACTTTCAAATGCACTACCAACAGGTGCAGCAGCAAACCATCAAAACACAGCTGGAAACACTAGCCAAACAGCTACGTGAACAATTCTCGATAAAAGTACATGCCTGCAACCGTATTGGCCGCGCCTATACTGAAATTGCAAGCTATGCAGCTTCTTCAAATGCGGGATTGATAGTTGCCGGAGCGCAAGGCGAAAATTCTCTGCTGGCAAAATTGATAGGCTCTACAGCACTACGTTTATTAAAAATTGCAAAATGTCCTGTAATGATTGTCAAAGGCAAGAGTGCAGCGATACAAACCTATCAACGAGTCGTTGCTGCTATTGATCTTTCACCGGGCTCATCTGAAGTTCCAACTATGGCAAGTACAATTGCCCCAACTGCAAAAATAGAACTTCTATTGATTTTTGATAGCAATCAGGAAGCGCACATGTACAAAGCGGGCATAGACGAAGCGCTGCTGGATGAATACCGCACTAAAGCGCTGACACATGCAGAACAACAACTGGATGACATACTGGCAGCGCAGAACAATAATCATATGACAAAACAAATCCTCAACGGCTACCCGCCGGAGGCAATATGCGAAAGAGCAAAATCGCTGCATGCTGATTTAATAGTTATCGGCAAACACAATACGAAGAATATTGAAGAATGGCTACTTGGCAGTGTTAGTAAAGGTATTGCCTATGCGGCTGATTGCGACGTACTGCTAAATAATGGCTGAGTGAGCAGGTGCCGTGCTGTAATCACTACAACCGCACACGGTACAAAACAGCGCATGCTCTATGGACTAACGTGCACGGTAATGCCCAGCAAACGTATTCGCTGCGCCATTGATTCCAGCCACTCAGCCGACAAACGCGTTAATCTGCTGGCTTCCGGCTGTAGCGACAAGCGCGCTAAACCATACAGATGAACCCCCTGGATAACATCTTTAACCTGCCTGATTAGCGCCAGATAAGCGGTAATATCCTTTTCACTTGGCGGATTACCATCCAAGCCAAACATGCAGGTTTGTATAAATGTCGGACAGGCTTTGGCACAGTTTTCAAGACGCTGAATGTGGCTCTGCGGATTTAAAGTGACATCATTGATACGGGCGATGCCTTCTTTACTACCGGCATCCACCTTAAACCACACTTCGCCGTTACATTTAGCCAGATGCCGCATACTCTCCAACACCGCTGGCTTATCCATGAGGCTACCATTGGTAATCAACCGTACTTTGATAGTGCCTAGCAGGCCATACTCACCTAGCACTTTCTCCACAAGATCAAGCACTTGCGGAAACTCTTTTGCACTTGTAGGCTCGCCATTGCCTGAGAAGGCAATATCTTTTAATTGACGGTCACCCTCATGCACATGCAGTTGCATAAAGTCGCCATGTAAAACATCATCTAAAAATGTACACAGCTCATGTTCGAGAACATCCAGTTCGATTGGCGGCGGCGAACCGCGAGTAAGATCTGGTACATTACAATAGATACAACGCCAGTTACATGCATTATTTACGTTGAGATTGATACCGATTGATACCCCGCCTGCACGGCGCGAAACAACAGGGTAGATGTAACGCATACCGACAACATCTCGGTTGTGGTTGGCGGGAGTAAGGTGTCCCTTTAGTGTCATATAGCTATTCCAGAGCAATATCTCTATCAAGCTCTGTTTATAAAAGATTCTTAATAATAGGTCTGAGGATTAAATATTTTCTTTAAAGCATCCGGCGCCAAAATTTTCACATAGCGCTGCTTCACTTCAATGATGCCATCTTCACTGAACTTTGAAAAAGCGCGGCTCACGGTTTCAAGTTTCAATCCGAGATAGCTGCCAATCTCTTCACGCGTCATACGCAATACCAGCTCAGACTGCGATAAACCGCGTGCATGAAGACGCTGCACCAGATTCAGCAAAAAAGCAGCCAATCTTTCTTCTGCACGCATGTTACCCAACAGCATCATCACGCCATTTTCGCGCACGATTTCGCGGCTCATTATTTTATGTACGTGCCGCTGCAATCCAGGCAGCTCACGTGATAAATTCTCTATATCAGAAAATGGCATCACACATACTTCAGCGTCTTCAAGCGCCACCGCACTGCAATTATGATGATCACTGACAATGCCATCCATGCCTATGATTTCGCCTGCCATCTGGAATCCGGTCACCTGCTCCCGACCATCTTCACTTATCACACAAGTCTTAAAAAATCCGGTACGAATTGCATACAGCGAAGTAAAAGTTTCGCCACTGCTAAATAATGCCTCACCTTGTTTCACGCGACGGCGCTTCTCAACGACTTCGTCAAGCTTTTGCATTTCGTCCTGATTGAAGCCGGTAGGCATACAAAGTTCGCGGAGATTACAATTCGAGCAGGCAACTTTCAGGCCTTCAAGTGTATTTAAAGTGGGTTGCATATAATTTTAATTAACACGATGTGATAAGCATACCGCTTTCGCACTTTCGTTACTAGCGATATGTTTCTTCATCTGAATAATATAATAAAAGTGGTAAATTTTCATTTGCATTTAAAAAAACTCAGCCCAATGCTTAAGTAATCATTAGGTCCTGATTTGATTTGCATCAAAGTTTTCTAAATGCATATCTGGCACAGTGCTATCCTAGATAAGGAGTAGCTTGATGATAGCAAATAGCCACGAAGAACTTACCACCAAAGATGTTAACAATGGTAAACCGGTAGTAAGCATAAATAGTGTAATTCCTCTGCTTACACCAGAGACCATACAGAAGTTCGACGTCAGCGGACCACGCTACACCTCTTACCCAACTGCAGATCGCTTTGTAGAAGCCTTTACTGAGGACGCCTATAAACTGACACTGGATCAGAGGCGTGTCGGCGGATTAGCACTGCCGCTTTCAATCTACGTGCATATCCCTTTTTGTGAAAACCTGTGCTTTTACTGCGCATGTAACAAAATTATTACCAAGCACCATGAGCGCAGCGTCGAATATCTTGGATATCTGAGTAAAGAAATTGATCTGCATGTTAAGCATCTGGGTATTGGGCAAACCATATCACAACTGCATCTAGGCGGCGGATCACCCACGTTCTTCAGTGATGATGAACTCAGCGAATTGATGGCCATGATCACGCGCAGCTTTACGCTAGCACCCGGCGGTGAATACTCTATAGAAATTGACCCTCGCACGGTAGATGAAAAACGCCTTGCCCATATTGCATCCCTTGGCTTTAACCGTTTAAGTTTTGGTGTGCAGGACTTTGATCCGGAAGTGCAAAAAGCCGTGCATCGCATTCAACCTGCAGAGCAGGTATTTTCACTAGTTGAAGCTGCACGCGCCCTCAAGTTTGATTCTGTAAACGTAGATCTGATTTACGGCTTACCAAAACAGACTTCTGAATCTTTTAAAAAGACGCTAGAACAAGTTGTAGCACTTAAACCGGAACGCATTGCGCTTTATGCCTATGCGCACTTGCCAGAACGCTTTAAACCGCAGCGCCGAATTGACAGCTACGAGTTGCCGGCTGCATCAGATAAGATTGGCATGTTATCCAATGCACTATCTACCTTTGTAGATGCAGGCTATGTATACATTGGCATGGATCACTTTGCCCTACCTACCGATGCACTGGCAATCGCCAAACGTCAAGGCAGGCTTCATCGTAACTTCCAGGGCTACAGCACGCAGCCAGATTGCGACCTGATAGGACTCGGGGTCTCCTCAATTGGTCGTATTGGCGCAACTTATAGCCAGAATGCCAAAACACTTGAAGAATATTACGATTTTCTTAATCAAGGCCGCTTCCCTGTTGTACGCGGACTAGCGCTGTCACGAGACGACTTGGTCCGTAGAGCTGTAATCATGGCGCTGATGTGCCAAGGCTCCTTGCAATATGAATCTATCGAGCTTGCCTATATGATTGACTTCAAGAGCTACTTTGCAACTGAATTAGAAGCACTTAAAGATCTGGAGAAAACCGGCATGGTAGTACTGGAGGATGCTGGCATACAAGTCACTGACTTTGGCTGGTTCTTTGTACGCGCTGTTGCTATGTTGTTTGACCGATACCTGCAAACTGATCGTAACCGCGCACGGTTTTCTAAAATCATCTAATCCTTTAACTTAGAAAATAAAAAGCCTCGCTAGGACTTTTGTCTCAGCGAGGCTTTTTTATCAATGATTCAAGCACCAAAAGCATAAAAAAAGCCCCTGCTGATTAAAACAGGGGCTAATGTGGAGTTCTTAAATTGTATTAACTAAGGGGGACTAAACTCTCAACTAATAACTATTAGAACTTCTTACCAAAACCAACGCTGACAACCCATGGATCGATGTCCAGCTTGTCGATTTTATGATAACCGGATGCCGTGCCTGCTGCACCCTGTGTATCCAATTTAACATCAGTATCAAACCAGATTTTTTTCACATCAAAGTTAACTAACCAACGGTCTGGCAGATTGATATCAAAACCTGCTTGAAGTGCAGGACCCCAGCTATTTCGATCAATACGGATCGGTCTACCACCTGCAACAGTGTCAGCTGTTAAACCATCTTCCAATGCGCGCACATAAGTAAGACCTGCACCAACATAAGGATCAAATGTTTGATCTGGATTAAAGTGCCATTGCACAGTTAATGTAGGAGGCAGCAAATTCACATCACCAAGCTTTTTGCTATTCAGCAGCGCACCTGCACTAGATGTATTCACATCATGTTTTGTACCTAAAGCCAAAACGAGTTCTGCTGCAATGTTTTTAGTGAAGTAATAAGAAATATCTAATTCAGGAATTGTGTTGCTATCAACTTCCAGATTTGCCTTTGAGTCACCATACAAAGCATTAGCAATGCCTGGACCATATGCCGCATCTGTTTTCTCGCCTAATTTACTGCTCTCACTTGGATTAACGTTAGTAGCACGTAAACGTACCACCCAGTCACCAGCTTCAGCTTGTGCTAATGTTGGAACAAATGCAGCAGCTAACGCTAACACTAATAATGATTTTTTCATTCTACATACTCTCCACTTAATAAAACAATTAAATAACCTAATCTGAATGTGGTAATTATAAAGTTTCAAAATACGCGAAGTTTGATTCAAATCAAATTGGCAACAGCTAAATATTAAATGTTGTTTTTATACAACATACAAGAAAAATCACACTTTCAACTCAAATAAGGCAATAGATTCTACGTGTGCCGTATGCGGGAACATATTAATCACTCCAGCAGCCTTCAGCAGGTAACCTTTTTCATTCACCAATACACCGGCATCACGCGCTAAAGTTGCCGGACTACAGGAAACATACACGATACGCTGGGGACAATTCGCAGAATCCAGTGATTTTACGAGCTCATATGCACCATCTCGTGGCGGGTCGATGAGCCATTTATCGAAATGACCTAATCCTGTCAGCGCTTCCGGCGTCATTTTAAATAAATCTGAAACGCCGAACTGGACATTATTAATACTGTTTAACTGAGCACTTTGATTGGCACGCTCAACCAGATTCTCCAGCCCCTCCAAACCCAGCACTTGCGCACCGCTTCGCGCGATCGGCAAGGTAAAATTACCAATGCCGCAAAAGAAATCCGCAATCTTTTCATTAGCTTGCGGAGTCAGCAATTGCATAGCACGGCGTATCATGACCTGGTTGATTTGCGGGTTTACCTGTGTAAACTCATTAGGTTTAAACGGATAAGTTAGGTCGAACTCTGGCAAACTATACTGCAGTTGTGCAGCGTCTAATGGATAGAATGGCTTGATCGTATCCGGGCCTTTAGTTTGAGTCCAGACTTGTACCGCATGCGCATCAGCAAAAGATTTCAGCAACACCTCATCCTGTGACGTTAACGGAGCCATGATGCGCAGAATCAAAACGATAACTGGTTTACCCTCGACGGCCTCGCGCCCCTTGTGTGGGTTGGCCTCGCCAACAGCCAACTCAATTTGCGGGATTTTATCTTTCAGGCTTAACTGTAATATAAGTTGCTGCAACAGCTCAATTAATGCAGAGACCTCCGGCACCAACACCTCACATGAATTCATGTCAGCGACGAAACGTGTAGATTTTTCATTAAAGCCTACTAAAACACGCTGTTTTTTCTCAACATATTTAACGCTTAATCTGGCTTTATGGCGATAACCCCAGGTAGGGCCGTACAATGGTGGCAGCATATTCTCGGCTTTAACTTTACCGATGTGCCACAAATCTTTTTCAAGTAACCGTTGCTTTGCTGCAACTTGCGCTACGAAATCCAGATGCTGCAATTTACAACCTCCGCATTTACCAAAATGTACGCACTTGGGAGTAACGCGTTGATTGGATTGCTTCAATACCTCAACAACATTGGCAACTTCGTAAGAGGGCTTGACTTGATGCGATTGAAAAGTCACTTTTTCATTCGGCAATGCGCCATCAATAAAAATGGTTTTGCCATCAACATGCGCAACGCCACGACCTTCCTGGTCTAGCGATTCAATAATTGCCTGTTTAATTTCAAAGACTTGCGGGATTGAGCTGCGACTGCGCGAACGACGTGCCATAAAAAAACCTGTGATTGAATTTAAGGCGTAATTTTAACCCGAATGGTTTACAAATTACAGGAATGGCAACGCAGGTTAATTACATTTGTTAGCTTGGGAAATAGAAGCGCCGGAACGAAGCACTTCGTACCCGATAAACTTGAATAAATAGCGGGACTTATTTCCAAGCAGCTAAAAACTCAGTCCAATGCGGAGCGCTATAGCCTGCAAGCGTATCGCGTACCAGCTTAATCTCGGCTTCATAAGCTGCTGGCGTTAAATGTCCGCGCATCAGCTGAAAACGCAAATACACCAGATGCGTATTGGCTACATCCGTTTCACAGTAGTTACGAATTTCTTCTAATTGTCCTGCCTTGTAGGCATCCCATACTTTACTGCCATCCATACCAAGCTTGCCGGGAAAGCCGCATAACTTTGCCAGATCATCCAGCGGTGCATTGGCACGGGCATTGAACATCGCCATTAAATCCATCAGATCGAGATGACGTGTGTGATAGCGACTGATGTAGTTATTCCACTTGAAGTCTTTATCGTCCTCACCTAAATCCCAATAGCGGCTGGCATTAATACCGTGAATCAAGCCGCGATAATGCAGCACCGGCAAATCAAAACCACCGCCATTCCACGAAATGATCTGTGGCGTGTATTTCTCAATACCATCAAAAAAACGCTGAATAATCTCAGCCTCAGAAGAGTTTGCATCCCCCAGAGTCCACACTCTAAAGTGGCTACCTTCTCTGAGTGCGCATGAAATAGCGCAGATCCTGTGCTGATGCAAAGGCAGAAATTCAGTGCCGTTCTGCTGACGGCGCAGGTGCAGCGCTATATTGGTAACATCTTCATCTGTGGTATCTGCGGGTAACTCCAGCAAGCTACGCAGGCCGTTAACGTCAGGGATTGTCTCGATATCAAATACTAAAGTAGGCGTCATACGTTCAGCTTATTTTTGTGTCCATCCACCGGCGCCCTGTACCCACCAGCCGGATTGTGCTTTATCTATCCAGCGGCCGGCAAAAGTGCTTTGTATTTCAGCCTGCCATTCCGGGTGGCCATTAGCTACAGCGATTTCTTTATATAACTTACTGCGATCAGCATTTTCGTCTTTAACCAGACCGGTTAATGCGCCGCGTTGCGCCAGTGGTACTGCATTAGCATCCTTCACGGCAATCATGCCATCTTTAGTTAGCCCAATCGCACCACTAGTATAAAAAGGTCCAAGCTGCGCATGACGCGCCTGCATGCTGTTCTTAATTGCGGAGATAGCCGGTGTATTCACTTCCAGATCGGCGGCGGCAGCAACAAACTGGCTGCCAATCAATGTGCCTAGCAACATTAAGCCAAGTAGTATCTTTTTCATCATGATTCCTTTATTTATTTTCAGGATTATTTAGCAGAAGGAGCTGTGGGCTCTTCTTGATTGACATTAGGTTTTTCAGCGCCATTTTTTAACTGCCAAACATCATCAATAATTTTATCTGCTGCTTTTTCTGCTGCTGCTGCAGGAAAGTAAATATTGATCGTGACGCATGCCGGTATTACGCATACAAACGCCAATCCAAGCATCCAATTTTTCATCATTTGTCCTTTTATTCTAAATAACTGCTTATGAAGGCAGGTTTCTACACTGTTTTACTAGTGCAGGTTTCTACACTGTTTTACTAGTGCAGGTTACTACTTTATGTCTAAAGAAACGCTAATTAAATCGTCATTACGAGCGATTTATAAATAAGTGCGCTTCCAGCCTACTGCGCTATAGTTTTGCTACTGCACTACAGCCTTGGTATTACCATCGGTCACACGTTTAATGCGTGATAGCAACTCGCTCCATCCTACTGTTTTATTGTACCCCATCACCGTAATTGCAGGGATGCCACTCCCTTTAACGATGATATACCCCTGTGGCGTTGATTCAATACCGCCCATTTCACAAATATCGTTACGCAAGCGGCAGCTCAGACCCATTTTTCCATAATTAAACTGCTCAAAAAATCGCAAGAAACTGCGCTGTACAGCAGCCGCTGCACCGCCGCCGCCCAAAGCCGATATATTTTCAACCGCGCGCTGTGAAATTTTCTTTGGGTACTTACCCGGGCTGCTTTGTACTATGGCATCAAATTTTACCGGCTTCCAGTTTTGTAATTCCAGGTTTTTAATATCACCATCCAGCTTACCTTCAATGGCACCAAAGGAGAATGTGCTGGTTAACACGCCCAAATCAAGGTGCCGTAAAGCGATATTGGCATTAAGTTTAGGGGTAATCCCTAAGGGTGACTGCATGGTGAGTTCTGTTACCGTCGCTGTGCCGTCAAATACATTAAGCACGACACTGCCGTCGGTAGTTAACCCCCCTGCAGCATAAGTAACCAGCGGAATCTCAGCAGACGCCTTACCATGCATTGTTGGCAATTTCAGATGTGTGCTGAAATCTTCCATGGAAATAGCGTCAAGCCTGGCACCCAAATGCCAGTACCATTGATCAGCCTTACGTGCCGCTGATATATTAGTCAGATGTAATGCACCATCCAGAATTGGCAATTTAATACTGGGGGCAGTCAGTGAATATCGGTCTACTTGCGCCTGTATATTTGTTTTACCCAAAGGCAGATTCAGCAATGCACCGCTTTCATAACCAAAACTAACAGTCTTCGCTGCATCATAATCCCAGGGGATATTTGCATTTACTTTATAAAACGCAAATTTTTCATTCTTGTCTGCAATATCCACATCCTTTAACAGCAGTTCAAACAATTTTGGTTCAGCGTTCTCGATTTCAAGCTTAAGTACTGCAACACCGTTAATTTCAGCATGTGCAAATGCAGTTTTTTCCAACAGCGGTTTAAAAAACATGGGGTAAGCCGCGCTTAAATTTAAATTCGGCAAGTTGGCACTCAGATTTAATATCTTAAAATTATTTAAGCTTAACTGTCCGCTTGCATTTAATTCGCCCACATCTTTCACTTTCAGATGTGCGTTATTAAAAGTCAGCAATTCACTTTCCAGCTTGCCGCTAGCAGTGAGTTGATGTCCGCCGTCAGGGATATAAAAAGGCTGCCAGAACACTTCACCTGATCGCCAATCGACAGAAGTACGCCATAGCCACGCCTCGGCTGACGGTTTAAGTGAAATAGCCAATGAACCATTGAGTTTATCTGCGGCATGCAAACCTGCTTCGTCACTGAAACTGGCATTTTTAAACTGCAAAGTTGCATCCACGTCCAGCTTATTTTGTGAATATAAGTGGGAGAATTCAATACCAAAAGGAATATTCAAGCGTTCGGATTTAAGCAAACCGTCAGCGCATTGAAACGGAGCCGACTTGAGCGGCAGCTCACAATTAAGACTAAACTGCATCCACGCTTTTTCTGCCTTTTGTTTAATTGCAGATTTGATATTAATCTTTGTATCAGTCTTTTTAAGATTCAGCTTAATCGCCAACTGCTGAATATCCGCTTGTGGATGTTCAACCCGCTCGGCACTGATAGAAATTTCGGATACAGCCTGTGCGCTTAAACTATAAAAAACTGTGCATAAGAAGCTACAGGCTGTAAAAAAGATCTTCATTGTGTCAGGATGGAAACACACCTGTTGATAAATAACGGTCACCCCTATCGCATACGATAGTCACAATCACCGAATTTTCTACACGTTTTGATAATTGCAAAGCTGCGAATAAAGACCCGCCAGAAGAAATTCCAGCAAAAATACCTTCCTGTGCCGCAAGCTTGCGTGTGGTGTTTTCCGCATCTTTCTGGCTCACATAAATCAGTTCATCTACACGTTTCGCATCATAAATTTTAGGCAAATATTGTTCTGGCCATTTGCGAATACCGGGAATCTGTGACCCCTCTTCCGGCTGCACACCGACAATGCGGATGTTCGGATTCTGTTCTTTCAAAAAACGCGAGGTACCCATAATCGTACCGGTAGTGCCCATGCTTGATACAAAGTGCGTGACTTTGCCTTCCGTATCACGCCATATTTCCGGGCCGGTACCTTCATAATGCGCAAGCGGATTATCCATATTGCCGAACTGATCCAGCACAATCCCTTCACCTTCAGCCTGCATTTTAAGTGCTACGTCACGTGCCAGTTCCATGCTGCCATCTTTTGGGGTAAGCACTAACTCTGCACCATACGCCTTCATGCTCTGCCTACGCTCTACACTTTGGTTCTCCGGCATTACCAGCACCATTTTATAACCACGCATCGCTGCCACCATCGCCAGTGCAATGCCGGTATTGCCGCTGGTAGCTTCAATCAGCGTATCACCCGGCTTGATATCGCCGCGCGCTTCTGCACGGGTAATCATCGAATATGCGGGCCGGTCTTTCACCGAACCAGCCGGATTATTACCTTCCAGTTTCAGCAAAATTGTATTGCTGGTATTGCCCGCCATACGCTGCAATTTAACCAATGGCGTATTGCCGACAAAATTGTCTATTGTTTTATACATGTAATGATTTCTCTATTTTTTGTTCAGTCGAGCCAGATACAACGCAAATACACCAAAACCAATAAACGCAATCAGTGATAGCTGCGGAATCGTCAGGCCTAGAAAAGTCCAGTCGATCGCTGCACAATCTCCGGTGCCTCTGAACACCAGTGTCAGCGCTTTCTTTAATGGAAAATTCTCGAACATATAATCAAAACCTACACCGCAATCAGCGACCATGCTCTCGCGGTGCGCCTGAATCCACCAATGGCGTATCGCCACACCTGCACCACCCAGCGCAGTCAGCACCTGCAACGCAGCAAAAATTCTGGGGAACTTTGGGATCAAAGCAGCTGCTAAAAACAGAACTCCAAGCGCCATAAACACGATACGCTGCGAAATGCAGAGCGGACACGGCTCCAGATTGTATTTTGTCTGTATCCACAGCGCCAAGCCAACCAGCGCAAAGCATTTTAAAAAGCCAATCAGATAACCGGTACGACCTGCAAGAAATTTATTAAGCATCATATTCATCACGATATAATCTAGGATTAGGCATTTTAACCCAGATAATCCATTACATCACACATCGTAACGAGGCAGTTTTGACAGACTTCACAGTAAATTCAGCGCCAACAAAAGTAATCACTGTAAGTGAACTCAATCGCATGGCGCGTAATGTGCTTGAACAAAGCTTTCCGCTATTCTGGGTTTCTGGCGAAGTATCCAACTTCACGCGTGCAGCCAGCGGTCATTGGTACTTCTCGCTGAAAGATGTCGGCGCCCAAGTGCGCTGCGTCATATTTAAAGGCCGCAACAGCTATGTAGATTTCATACCGCGCGAAGGTGACAAAATCGAGGCACGCTGCACAGTGACCTTATATGAGGCACGTGGCGACTTTCAGCTCACGGTTGAATTTGTGCAACGTGCCGGACTGGGCGCGCTATTTGAAGCCTTTGAAAAACTCAAAAACAAACTGGCACTCGAAGGCTTATTTGATGAAACGGCCAAGCGACCTATCCCTAAGCACCCGAAACAAATCGGCATCGTCACCTCGGCGGATGCCGCAGCACTCAGGGATGTATTAACCACACTCAGACGCCGCATGCCCAATATTCCGGTGATTATTTATCCAACTCCAGTACAGGGCAAAGGTGTTGCACAATTGATTGCCAATTCGATCAATACTGCCAATACACGTGCAGAATGTGATGTACTGATTATTTGCCGGGGTGGCGGTAGCATTGAAGACCTGTGGCAATTTAACGAAGAAGTTGTTGCACGCGCGATTGCTGAATGTTCAATCCCTACAGTCAGTGGCGTTGGTCATGAAACTGACTTTACCATTTGCGACTTTGTAGCAGACATACGCGCAGCCACGCCAACTGCAGCGGCAGAACTGGTGACACCGTCACGCGATGCGCTACTGAACTCACTCAGGCAGTTAAAACTGCACCTGACGAAGAATCTGCAGTTTTCACTGAATCAGCGTGCACAAGCACTAGACTATTTATCGCGCAGGCTGATTTCTCCAACACAGCAGATTGACCAGCAAAAATTACAGCTTGCGCAAATCACCCGCCGCTTGCAAAGCGCTGCACTGCAGCAACTTAAAACCAGACAACAAAACTTGCTGCGCCTCAGCCAGAACCTGCAGCACTTGAATCCGCAGGCAGTACTCACACGCGGCTATGCATTTGTGCAGGATACAAACGGCGCCATTGTGAGCAATAGCAATCAACTGAGCAAAGATGACCAGGTAAAACTTACTTTTGGTATTGGCTCAGCAGATGCGATTATTAATAAAGTTAACCGCTAGGCTTAGAGAAACATTAATTTAATCGTCATTGCGAACGCAATGACAGCTTTCTCGATATGTTAAGTGATTTCTTAAACATTATTTTGCCAGATAAAACTTAACCTAATTATTAACGCAAAAATATGTTGGTTTCACCTATGAATTGGTTGATAATAATTAACTCAATATTAGGTACTTCATATTTTAATGTCATCACCCTCTGGCAATAAAACAAAGCTCCCGGCGCTTACTCTTGCCGCGCTAGGTGTAGTTTATGGCGACATTGGCACCAGCCCGCTCTATACCATTAAAGAAGTGTTTTCTGCAGGCCTGCATCCGGTTCCTCTCACTGAGGCCAACATGTTCGGCATTCTTTCGCTGATTGTATGGGCGCTGATCATGGTGGTATCTGTCAAGTATGTAGCCTTTATCATGCGCGCCGACAACCGTGGCGAAGGCGGCATCATGGCGCTGCTTGCACTTGCCAGCCGCAGCTCGGCTGACAGTGTAAAAAAACAACGCATCATCATGCTGCTGGGCATTTTAGGTGCCTGCATGTTTTATGCCGACGGCATGATCACTCCCGCCATCTCCGTATTATCGGCCATTGAAGGACTGGAACTTGCCGCGCCAGTTCTGCACCCGCTTATATTGCCAATTACTTTAATCGTTTTATTCTTACTATTCTGGGCGCAAAGCAAAGGCACTGCGACAGTAGGCGCATTCTTCGGCCCGATTATGCTGTTATGGTTTGGTACACTGGGTGTACTAGGTGCGCTGGAAATTTTCAACTACCCAGTGATTCTGAACGCGCTTAATCCGATCTACGCCATTGGTTTCTTTCAGGTTAGTCCATGGGTTGCATTTGTGGCACTGGGCGCAGTAGTACTCGCAGTCACCGGTGCTGAAGCTTTATATGCCGATATGGGCCACTTTGGTAAATTTCCTATCCGCCTGGCATGGTTCGGCTTTGTATTACCAGCCTTAATCCTGAATTACTTTGGCCAGGGTGCTCTGGTATTACAGCACCCGGAGTATGTAAAAAATCCTTTTTACTTACTCGCTCCTGAGTGGATGCTGTTCCCAATGATCATACTGGCGACATTGGCCGCTGTGATTGCATCACAGGCCGTGATCACCGGCGCATTTTCAGTTTCTCGTCAGGCACTGCAATTAGGGTACTTGCCGCGCATGCATGTTGAACACACCTCAGAAAGCCATCAAGGCCAAGTCTATATGCCGCGCGTAAACTGGGGCTTGATGCTGGCAGTCATGACGCTGGTAATAGGCTTCCAGTCTTCTGGAAATCTGGCTGCGGCTTATGGTATCGCGGTGACGGGGGATATGGTGATTACCACCTTGCTGGCAGGTATTGTGTTTCACTATTTATGGGGCTGGAGCAAGCTGCGCACCATCAGTTTGGTATTGTTATTCTTAACGATTGATTTAGCTTTTTTCACCGCTAATATACTTAAAATCCCTGATGGCGGCTGGGTACCATTAGTGATTGGCATCTTCATTTTCACGCTGATGCTCACCTGGAAAACTGGTCGCACCATACTCTATATGCACCTGAAAAATGAAGCAATGGCGCTTGAGCCATTTATTGAAGCTATCGGCGCGCATCCGCCTGCCCGGGTTGCCGGCAATGCCATATTCATGACCCCAAACCCGGATGGCGTGCCACATGCAATGCTACATAATCTTAAACATAACAAAGTTCTGCATGAAAAAGTAGTACTGCTCACTGTCAAGTTTCTCGATATCCCGCATGCACCGGCTGAAGACCGTATCAATGTAGAGGCACTTGGTCATGAGTTTTATCGAGTGTCAGTACTCTACGGATTTAAGGATGAACCGGATTTACCAAGAGACCTCATGCTGTGTGCAGAAAAAGGTCTGGATCTGGAAGAAATGAGTAACTCTTACTTCATCGGCAAAGAAAGTCTGATCGCTAACAGAAAACCGAACATGGCATTCTGGCGTAAGAAAATCTTTATCGGCTTATTCAGAAGCGCGGAAACCATTACCAATCAGTTTAAATTACCGCCAAACCGCGTGGTAGAGCTTGGTGCGCAAGTATCATTCTAATCATTACAAATGTTCTCTCACATTTGATTTATGAAAACTTTTAGTATTAAGATCAACCGATCTTAATACTAAAACGTTAGACTTCCATTAATTAATATGGAGTACAAAAATGAAAACAACATTCTCTCTCAAAACAATCACACTGATTATAGCAACTGTTGTTGCGACACAGATCAGCGGCTGCGCAACCACCACCAGTGACAGCGTTGCCGGTGTTAAACGTTCCCAATTCATGTTGTTACCGGCCTCATATGTAAGTGACATGTCGAGCCAGGCCTATGCGGAAACTCTAACCACTGCCAAGAGTAAACAAGCACTGAATGCTGACAAAGTTGAACTTGATCGCGTGCGTAAAATCTCAAACCGACTCATTAGCCAAGTCGGTGTTTTTAGAGCCGATGCCACCAAATGGCAATGGGAAGTTAACGTAGAAAAAAATGACCAGCTCAACGCCTACTGCATGCCTGGCGGCAAAATCATGGTCTATTCCGGCTTGATCAATAAACTCAAGGCGACAGATGATGAACTAGCTGCAGTAATTGGGCACGAAATCGCCCACGCTCTGCGTGAACACGGCCGTGAGCGCATGTCACAGGCATTTGTTCAACAATTTGGCTTGCAGGCGGTAGCTGCAGTAGTTACAAAAGGTACCAGTGCCACCGTAGGCAATGCGTCAGCGCAGGCGGCCGGCCTGGGCTCTCAGCTGTTTTTTGCGTTACCCAACGGACGTGAGCAAGAGCGGGAATCAGACAAAATTGGATTAGAACTCGCTGCTCGTGCTGGTTACAACCCTGACGCGGCCGTTACGCTCTGGCAAAAGATGGAAGCGCAGGGAGGCTCCAAACCGCCTGAATTTTTGAGCACCCACCCCGCCAGCGAAAATCGCATTGCCGAACTACGAGCGCTGGCACCGAAAGTCAGACCACTGTACGAGGCTGCAAAAGTGAGAAAATAAACAAGCCGTAATCTCAAACGCTGAAATTACCGAAGCGCATGGCGTCATTGCCATGCGCTTTACTTTTGATGCTTTATTTTTTGGCTATCGCGCTGTTTGAGTTAAAATAATGAATTATTAAATTTAACCAATTACTAACTAAACTTAAAGTAGAGACTTTCATATGGACCCACGTCTAAGCATCATCGAAACCGCGTTTGAAGACCGCGCCAACATTAACCCTGCTAATGCATCTGCTGAAATTAAATCAACAGTAGCCTCAGTGCTGGCAGATTTAGACAGCGGCAAACTGCGCGTGGCGAGTCGCATTGGCGATACACAGCAATGGGAAACACACCAATGGCTGAAAAAAGCCGTATTGCTGTCATTCCGTCTGGATGACAATGTGCTGATGGATGATGGCGTGACTAAATATTTTGACAAAGTACCGCCAAAATTTGCCGATTACACTGCAGAAGACTTCAAAGCCGGCGGTTTCCGCGTGGTGCCAAACGCGATCGTGCGCCGTGGTTCATTCATCGGCAAAAATGCAGTATTAATGCCTTCATATGTAAATATCGGTGCAAACGTTGGCGAAGGCACCATGGTTGATACATGGGCAACTGTAGGTTCATGTGCACAAATCGGTAAAAACGTACATCTGAGCGGCGGCGTTGGTATCGGTGGCGTGCTGGAACCAGTACAGGCAGGCCCAACCATCATCGGTGACAACTGCTTTATCGGCGCACGTTCAGAAGTGGTTGAAGGCGTTGTGGTTGAAGACAACTGCGTGATCTCAATGGGCGTGTATATCGGCCAATCAACAAAAATCTACGACCGCGAAACCGGCGAAGTATTCTACGGCCGCGTTCCAGCAGGTTCAGTAGTGGTTTCTGGTAACCTGCCATCAAAAGATGGTAGCTATAGCCTGTACTGTGCAGTAATTGTGAAAAAAGTAGATGCTAAAACATTAGGTAAAGTTGGCATTAACGAATTGTTACGCGGCATCTAAATGAAACTACTGCGCTTGGCAATACTTTGTCGGTTTCGCTGTGCGACTCCTCGCCGTACTATTTGTACTGTCTCGTCGTTGCTCGCTCACCTTCGCGTCTTGCCTGCGCTCGCTACGGTTCATAAAGTTAGCATATGAAGTTATACGGCATCCCTAACTGCAACACAGTTAAAAAAGCCCGCGATTGGCTGGATGCCAACAATATCGCTTACGAGTTTCATGATTTTAAAAAACAGGGTATTGATGAAGCCACCATTAACAGCTGGCTGAGCCAATACCCGTGGGAAAAACTCATCAACCGCGCTGGCCTTACTTGGCGCGGTTTGGATGATGCAATAAAATCCAGCGTTACTGACAACATATCAGCAACCACGCTGATGCAAGCTAAAACCTCAGTGATTAAACGTCCGATTTTAGTCAAAGACGGCAAAATATTTGCTTTAGGCTTTGATGAAAACGCATACAAAGAAACCTGTCTACTATGAGCAAGACTTTAGAATTAGCGATCGATCTGCTTCAACGTCAATCCAACACACCGCAAGACGCCGGTTGTCAGGAGTTGATGATTTCAAGGCTGGAGCCGCTCGGCTTCAAAATTGAGCGCATGCGTTTCGGCAACGTTGATAACTTTTATGCACGTCGTGGCACAACTGGCCCGCTATTGGTATTTGCAGGCCATACTGACGTGGTGCCAACCGGTCCTTTAGACAAATGGCATACACCACCATTTGAACCGACCATCAAAGATGGCATGCTTTATGCTCGTGGCGCAGCGGATATGAAAACCTCGCTGGCGGCATTCATCACCAGTATCGAAGAGTTCGTCGCCGAGAACCCTGACCATGCAGGTTCAATCGGCCTGCTAATCACTTCTGATGAAGAAGGTGTGGCAGTGGATGGCACAGTAAAAGTAGTTGATGCGCTGAAAGCGCGCGGTGAACACTTTGATTATTGCATCGTCGGCGAGCCTACCAGCAACAAAGTAGTTGGTGACATGATCAAGAATGGCCGTCGCGGCTCACTCTCTGGCAAGCTGATAATTAAAGGAGTACAAGGCCACATTGCCTACCCGCATCTAGTGAAGAACCCGATTCACATGGTGGCTCCTGCCATTAAAGACATGGTGGAGACGGTTTGGGACAACGGCAACGAATACTTTCCGCCAACTTCATGGCAGATATCAAACATGAACGGTGGCACTGGTGCCACTAATGTGGTGCCGGGTGAAGTCGAGATTCTGTTTAATTTCAGATTCTGCCCCGAACTCGATGGTGCTGGCAGTACTGAAGCCAATCTAAAAAGCCGCATCTATGCCATTTTAGGAAAACACGAGCTTGAATACACGCTTGAGTGGGAATACTCACCACCTTACATCACGCCGCGTGGCAACCTGGTTGAAGCTATTTCTGGTGCAATTGGGCAGGCTTATGGTTTAACGCCGGAGCTATCAACTACCGGAGGCACTTCTGACGGGCGCTTTATTGCAGATATCTGCAAACAGGTAATCGAGTTTGGTCCATTGAATGCAACGATCCACAAACTGAATGAATGCGTAGGCGTGGCGGATATTGAACCGCTAAAAGAAACCTACAAACTAACAATGGAAAAACTTTTAAAATAAGCCGTTAAAGATTGCAGAGCGCACAGAGAAAGCCTGTGACTAACCCTGCATCTTTAAGTGCGCTGTGGCTAAAATTATGACAACACAACAAATCACTACCGAACTCCAAACCATCCGCGATTGGTTGCGCTACGCAGTGAGTCGCTTTGAAAACTCGGATATTTTTTACGGCCACGGCACAGACAACGCCTATGACGAAGCGGTTTGGCTGATTATGAGCGCCCTGCACTTGCCGCATGACACATTGAACAATTTTCTGGATGCAAAACTGATCAGCGAAGAGCGTTTAAAACTAGCTGCTTTTATTGATGAGCGCATCAGCAAACACACACCTACCGCTTACCTTCTCAAAGAGGCATGGCTACAAGGCTATAAATTTTATGTGGATGAACGCGTATTGATTCCACGCTCTTTCATTGCCGAACTATTGGTAAACGACGGCTTACAGCCTTGGATTGAATTCCCAGAGCTGGTAAACAGTGCCGCTGACCTCTGCACCGGCAGTGGCTGCCTGGGCGTTCTATTGGCCGATGCATACCCTGATGCAGAAATTGATGTTATCGATATTTCGCCGGATGCAATTGATGTATGCAACATCAACATTGCCAACTATGGCATGCAGGATCGTATCGCCGCAATTCAATCTGACATGTTCAGCGCGTTGCAAGATGTTAATGGAATGCCTAAGCAATACGATTTAATCATCAGCAACCCGCCCTATGTAGATGCACCATCTATGGCAGAGTTGCCTGCAGAATACCGTAACGAGCCACAATTGGCCCTTGGCAGCGGCACCGCTGGCCTGGATCATACGCATACGATTCTGAGTGAAGCAGCAAATTACCTGACCGATAACGGCGTATTAGTAGTCGAAATCGGGCATAACCGTGATGCCTTACTGGAAGCTTACCCTGACCTGCCATTTACCTGGCTGGAAGTATCTTCAGGCGACGAATTCGTATTCTTGCTCACAAAATCACAACTGACTTCTTAATAACCACGCACCACTCATATAGGCAACCCAACACTTTGAACACTACCTCAGGGAACGCCACCCAAACAACACCTGCAACAATTAACTGGCTAGAGGCCGGTAAAAACAAAACTGCAAACTGGCATTCTGAAAACGACACACCGGCGCCCAAGCTCGTGCAAACCGCTGACGACACTATTAAGGCAGCTGCTGCGCATAAGCTATTCTGCGAGGGTACAGCGATACTGTGGCGCGGCGACTTTCAAAATGCCAAACTACTTATGCAGGCGATTAGCCGCCGTATTGACCGCCCGGGTAAAAAACCTAAAAAAGCGCCCGCTAGCATGACTGAAGCATTTCACCTGCATCGTCAGGCACAGTCACAAAAAGCGCGCATTTTAGGCATGCTGTTAATTGAAGTCAGCATTGGCTACCACATCAATCTGCGCCGTGCGCCTGATATAAAAGCGGCCTGTGAACACGCTTATGGCAAAAGCACACAATCATTCGTCGTATCATTGCGCGAATTGCTAGGTTTGATTGGTGCCTACGAATGGAGTAAAAATGGCGTCGAGATCGCGGCAATCAACAACAAGATTCACCCCAGTTACGGCGTGTTCTCGCCAATTCGCGGTGAGTATTTGAATTTGGTAGATACTGCGCCGTTACCAGTGCCGTGCAACCTAGCTTTTGACATCGGCACAGGTACCGGCGTACTGGCCGCCATCCTTGCACACCGCGGCATTAAACAAGTCATCGCTACCGACAACTCACAGCGCGCGCTGGATTGTGCACAAAAGAATATCAACCAGCTTGATATGAAAAACACGGTAACAGTCATTAATGCAGACCTATACCCAGGTGAAGACTATGGCAAAGCGGATCTGATCGTATGTAACCCGCCATGGCTTCCGGCACGTCCTAGCTCAGTACTGGAATCTGCAGTTTATGATGACAGCAGCAAAATGCTCAAAGGCTTTTTAAATGGCCTTAAAGCCCATTTAAGTGATGCCGGCGAAGGCTGGCTGATACTGTCAGACTTTGCGGAACATTTAGGCCTAAGAACACGTGATGAACTGCAAGGCTGGATTGATGCGGCTGGTTTAAAAGTGATTGATAAAATCGACACCAAAGCATCACATCAGAAAACACTCGATGCGAGCGACCCGCTGCATGCTGCGAGAAAAGCGGAAGTGACATCGTTATGGCGGCTGGGGAAAAACTAAACCTCTTCACCAAATTGGATGAGTGGGTTTATCTATTCAGACATTAATGAGTACAACGTGGTCTGGATACCAGCCTACGCTGGTATGACGAGGTTAGAGATATTTGCATCAGTTAAGAATATTAAAATTTCATGCAAATTACCTTTGCTACCGCGCCTGTAATACTGCAAAAGTCTGGGAGATTTCAGCGAGGACTGTTTGAGCGCAGCGAGTTCCGCAGATGCCCAGACTTTTGCAGTATTACAGGAAACAAGCGGGAGAGGGTAGCCTTCTTTTTGGATACTTTTTCTTGGCTATGCAAGAAAAAGTATCTCGCCGGTCGGGCGAGACCGACTACTATCCCCGCCCACGATTCCTATCACTCTTCTTCTGCATCTGCGGTGCGTTCAAATCACTAGTCTGACGTACACGTCGATTAGCTGACTTTCTAGGTACCGGTTTCTTAGCAGCAGGATTACGCGCTGCTGAATCGGTTTTACCGCGATGCGGCCTACCCTGACCACCATCATCAGCAGTCGGCACGGGTCTATCCAACGCACTCATACGCTGCTTGCGCACTTTAGGTGTAAACACGGTAGTCGATTTAAGTTTTTCACGCTGCGTAAGCTGCCTTAACGGTGCGCTAGGTACTGGCAGGCCAGCCCACTCCAGCAAGCCTACAACTTCTTTTTGCTCCAGCTTAAGCATTTGCCCGCGCTTAACGCGTGGCGGCAAATTAACCGGGCCAAAACGTACTCGCATTAAACGGCTAACAGGCAGCTGGAAGGCCTCAAACAAGCGACGCACTTCACGGTTACGGCCTTCGCGCAAAATAACCTGATACCAGTGATTTGCACCTTCGCCACCTTGTGGCGTAATGCTATCAAAGCTGGCAGGGCCATCATCCAGCTCGATACCTTCTTTAAGCTGTGTCATCTGACCTTCAGTCAGCTCACCGAAAATACGCACGGCATATTCACGCTCTACTTCATAGCGCGGATGCATGAAACGATTCGCCAACTCGCCTGATGTCGTAAATATCAACAAACCGCCGGTATTCATATCCAGACGACCGATAGCAATCCATTTGCCATGCTTGATTTTTGGTAACTTATCAAAGACGCTGGCACGGCCTTCAGGGTCGTCCTGACTGACGATTTCACCTTCAGGTTTATGGTAAATCAGTACCTGCGGCAGTTCGGCTTCAAATGACAGACGCAATGGACGGCTATCCACTCGCACCACATCATGCTCGGTGACGCCTTGCCCAACAACCGCAACTTGACCATTAACCGTGATACGTCCGCTCGCAATCATCTCTTCCATATCACGACGCGAGCCTAAACCTGCCAGCGCTAATAACTTATGCAGTCTTTGTGTTGGCTCTGGCGGCGCGTTCGGGTCTGCTTCTAATTTTGTGAAATTAGTAGTGGGTCTGCGCACCGTGCGCTGAGGGTCTCGTTGTTGCTTGAAGGGACGTGCCATGTTGAACTTACTTTAATGATTGAAAACGGATTTTACAGCAATTGTTGTATATCAGCGCTATTTATAACACTCGCTTACAAAGTGCTATATTGCAATTTCCTGTTGCGTGAATTCCTCCATGGGCGGCAGTTCTGAGAGCGACCGAATATTCAGGTCATCCAGAAAATGTTTAGTTGTAGCGTAAAGCGATGGGCGGCCGGGCACCTCGCGCTGCCCGATCACATCGATCCAGTCACGTTCCTGCAACTGACGCATGACATTAGGGTTTACTGCTACGCCACGGATTTCTTCAATATCACCACGAGTAACAGGCTGGCGGTAGGCAATAATCGCCAGCGTCTCCATCACGGCACGTGAATATTTTGCCTGCCGCTCTGGATTCAATCGCGCTAAAAACACGCCATATTCATCACGCGCCTGGAACCGGTAACCAGATGCGACCTGCACCAACTCCATTGTACGGTCGTTCCAATCCTGCTTCAGCTCGTCCAGCAGCATACGCAATGTTGCACGTTCCATCTTCTCAGCAAACAACCGCAGCATATCATCCAGAGACAGTGGCTCATGGGAGGTCAGCAAAGCAGCCTCAAGCACGTTTTTCAGTTCAGTAATGTTGCTGATTTCACTCATAGCTATGATTAATATCTAGAAATCAATATCTGAAGCAATCTGCACGTAGATTGGCGAAAACGCCTGCTGCTGAGTAATGCGCAGCAAACCCTCGCGGCATAATTCCAGTATGGCTAAAAAGCACACCACCAATTTGGGAATGCCATCATTTTTCACATCGAATAACTGCGTAAATTCCAGCAGCCTGTCATCTTTTAAACGGCGCAGAATCATGCTCATGTGTTCGCGTACCGATAATTCCGAACGCCCTACTTTATGGTGTTTGTAATGACTGGTGCGTTTGAGCACATTACGCCAGGCTTCTGCCAAGTCATCCAGACTGACTTCCGGCGGCTTAACCTGACTGGTATGCTGATAATAAGCGCTCGCAACGTAAAGACCATCACCCACCTTAGCCATTTCGTCCAGCCGCTGTGCAGCTAGCTTGATAGCCTCATACTCAATGAGACGTCTTACCAGTTCAGCGCGAGGATCACTTTCCTCTTCAAGCTCAACTGGCTTCGGAAGCAGCATGCGCGATTTAATCTCAATCAGCATTGCCGACATAAGCAGATAATCGCCGGCCAGCTCCAGTTTAATCGCGCGCATCTTATCTACATATTGCATGTATTGACGCGTTAAATCCGCCATCGGAATATCGAGAATATCCAGATTATGCTTGCGAATCAGGTACAGTAGCAAATCCAGCGGGCCTTCAAAGGCCTCCAAATACACCTCTAATGCATCGGGCGGGATGTACAGATCTTTAGGAAGCTCAGTAAACTCCTCGCCCTTGATTTTTGCATTTAGCGGAGTTTCTATCACAGTCGATAAACTAACTGTAATTCAAACCCATGGCATCACGCACTTCACGCATGGTCTCGCGAGCCATTTTGCGTGCTTTTTCGCTGCCTTCAGCCACGATATTCTTAACCAGTGCCGGGTCTTCTGCATATTGTGCTGCGCGTTCCTGAATCGGCTTCAACTCAGCAAGCACGCCTTCAATCACGGGGCCCTTACATTCGATACAGCCGATGCTTGCGCCTTTACAGCCGGCTTGCACCCAGCTCCGGGTGGACTCATCTGAATAAATTTCATGCAGCTGCCAAACCGGGCATTTAGCTGGGTCACCCGGGTCTGTGCGACGTACACGTGCCGGATCAGTCGGCATGGTCTTGATCTTTTTCGCAATGGAATCTACATCTTCACGCAGTGAAATCGTATTGTTATATGACTTGGACATTTTCTGGCCATCAAGGCCTGGCATTTTTGAGGCCGGAGTCAGCTTGTAATCCGGCTCAACCAGAATAATCTTGCCGCCGCCTTCCAGATAACCGAGCAGACGCTCTTTATCACCCATGCTCATACCCTGCTGCTCTTCAATCATGGCACGTGCTGTTTCCAGCGCTTCTTCATCGCCGCTTTCCTGATAGGCTTTGCGCATTTCTTCATACAGCGCGCCGCGTTTGCTGCCTAGTTTTTTAATCGCGGCTTCAGCTTTTTCTTCAAAGCCTTTTTCTTTACCGTAGATATGGTTAAAACGGCGTGCGATTTCACGCGTGAATTCAATGTGCGGAATCTGGTCTTCACCTACCGGCACTTGTGTTGCCTTGTACATCAGGATATCTGCGCTTTGCAGCAAGGGATAACCTAAGAAACCATAGGTGGATAAATCTTTGCTCGACAATTTTTCCTGCTGGTCTTTGTAAGTAGGCACTCGCTCCAGCCAGCTCAGTGGCGTGATCATAGAGAGCAAAGTATGCAGCTCAGCATGCTCAGGCACGCGTGATTGAATGAAAATAGTAGAACTTGCCGGGTCAACACCTGCCGCCAGCCAGTCAATGACCATTTCCCAAACGCTTTCTTCAATGACTTCAGGCGTATCGTAATGAGTCGTTAATGCGTGCCAGTCAGCAACAAAAAACAGGCACTCATGTTCGTGCTGCAAACGTATCCAGTTTTTAAGTACGCCGTTGTAATGTCCTAAATGCAGGTTGCCTGTAGGGCGCATGCCCGATAAAACGCGTTCTATTGCCATGTTGAAGAAAAACCTTAAATTAAATATGTTGTTATTATACTAAATCGTGCTCAAAACCACGGAAATGCTTTATTGCCGCAACTTACAAAGTGCGCATAGCTAAAAAATAGTAGAAATCAGCGCATAGACCAGATTAATAAGCGGCTCCAGAATCCGGCCTAGTACGCCGCTGAATAGCAGGATAATCAAGATAATAAATCCATAACGTTCGATCTGTGCGAATGGCCGTGCCAGATTGATCGGCAGCAGGCTCACTGCGATGCGACCGCCATCTAAGGGCGGCAACGGCAACAGGTTAAGCACCATCAATACAATGTTAATCGTAACCCCGGCTTTAGCCATCAATGTCAATGGCAGCACAAAAGCCTCTGGTGCATTCACAGAAAATTTCATGACCAGCGCCCAGAATATCGCCATTACAAAATTGGAGGCAGGCCCTGCCGCTGCAACCCATAACATATCTTTTTTAGGATTACGCAAACGACGAAAATCTACTGGTACCGGTTTAGCCCAGCCAAACAGAATGCCGCCCAGCATGACCGTTAAGGCCGGCAAAATAATGGTGCCAAACATATCAATATGCTTAAGCGGGTTCAAGGTAATACGCCCGGCATTAAATGCGGTCATGTCGCCAAAGTGCTTAGCTGCATAACCATGAGCAGCTTCATGCACGGTAATTGCAAAAATTACCGGCAAAGCATAAATAACTATTTTTTGTATAACGGTTAAGTCCATCAGATTCTCTTAAATTAAAATTTTTACTTACTATTACTGCAGTAATAATTACAGTTTAAAGACCAAAAGGCGTGATATCACCCAGGCCTTCACGTACCAGAACCGGAATATCTTCTGTTAAGTTAATCACGGTAGTAGCACTCTCAAGACAATGCTCTACCTCAATCACCAGATCTACCTGACGCTCAAGACGCTCACGAATTTCCCAAGGTTCCATGGTTGCAATATCAACATCAGGAAAATGCAATGACATCGTCAGTAGCGGCGCATCGATCGCCTCCAGCATTGCCTGTACTACCGTATGCTGCGGAACGCGAATACCAATAGTACTGCGTTTCGGGTGTTGCAATTTACGCGGCACTTCTCGCGTAGCATTCAGAATAAAAGTGTAAGCACCGGGCGTATTGGCCTTCAGTAGACGAAACTGCCCGTTACTGACTTTCGCATAATTACCGAGCTCACTTAGATTACGGCACATCATTGCAAACAAGTGCTGGTCATCCACACCGCGAATCTGGCGAATACGCGCCTGCGCATCTGCATTGCCCAGCATGCAGCCCAGTGCATAACCGGAGTCAGTTGGATATACAATCACCCCGCCTTTGCGCAAGATATCCGCGGTTTGCGCTATCAGGCGTGGCTGGGGATTGTCTAAATTAACATTGAAAAACTGTGACATGATTTTTTATTTATATTTACTTAATTATGAAACAGGCTGCGAATTAACCTCTGGCCAATCCTGCCAAACCGGAATGCAATTACTTGGCAATTCAGGCAAGCGTCCCATCCCCATAAAACTGATACCTTTGCCATGATAATCAGAACCCTGAGAAGCTTTTAATCCAAATAACTGCGCATATTTGGCATATTCCACATATTGCGCAGCTGTGTGGCTACCGGTTACCACTTCAATAGCAATGCCGCCCAAAGCCCTGAACTCTTCCAGCAACAACAGCATATTAGTGCGCTTTATCTCATAGCGTCCAGGGTGTGCCAGCACTGCAACTCCGCCGCTATTGATAATTAAATCAAGCGCTGACTCCAGACTCATCCATTCATGGTTTACATAACCAGGCTTACCTTTAACCAGATATTTCTTGAATACCGATTTTGGGTCTTTGGCATAACCGCGGTCTACCAGAAACCGTGCAAAGTGCATGCGCGTTAAAATACTTTGCTGTGCATAGGATGAAGCAGCTTCAAAACTACCGTGAATACCTGATTCTTCCAGACTGAGTGCCATTTGCCTGGCGCGCTCAAGACGACCTGAACGCACTGCTGCCAGACCAAATTGCAAAGCTGTATTATCAGGATTGACATTGAGTCCCACGATATGCAGCGTACGTTTTTTCCAGGTGACAGAGATTTCTACACCATTGATCAGCTTAATGCCATGCTGTGCAGCTGCCTGCCGCGCCTCAGCCAAACCGCCAACATCGTCATGGTCTGTCAACGCAAGTACACGTACGCCGTTATTAGCAGCATGTTCTACCAGTTCTGACGGCGAAAGCAGTCCATCTGAAATAGTGGAGTGTGAGTGAAGATCAATCATGAAAATATTTGTAGTCAGCGCGTCGCGCCTGCATTACACCTGAAAAAACATAAAGAGGTCAAAATACTGTTTAAACTTTTGCAATTGCACACGATAGTTACAGACTATTGCGCTATTTAAATTATTACAATTTACGCCTTGCAGCATATAGCTAATCATAGCAAAATAGCGCTCTTGCCTAAAGCATTGTTTTAAATTTGTTTTTGGCATTTTCACTAGAAAATCACCTGTTTAAGAGCCTATATGAAGTTTTTATTTGATTTATTTCCGGTTATATTATTTTTCATCGCATTCAAATATTTCGGCATTTTTGCGGCTACAGCAGTCGCAATGATAGCGACTATCGCACAGATTATTTATGTAAAACTCCGTCACGGCGTAGTTGATAAAATGCTGATGATGAGCGGCGTAATTATTACCGTATTTGGCGGAGCTACTCTGCTGTTGAAAGATCCACAATTCATACAGTGGAAACCGACAATTCTTTACTGGCTGTTTACAGCAGGCATGTTAGGTTCACAGCTACTTTTTAACAAAAACCCAATACGCGGCCTCATGGAAAAACAAATCAGCCTACCCGATGTGATCTGGTCTAGATTGAATATCGCATGGGCATTGCTGTTTTTAGTTCTAGGCTTTGTAAACCTTTATGTTGCCTATAATTTCTCTCAGGATATCTGGGTGAATTTCAAACTGTTCGGCATTACCGGCATTATGTTTATATTCATCATTCTGCAAACAGTATTTGTCAGCAAATACCTGCCTACAGAAGAATCCAATGGAGACTCCGAATAATGTGGTACGCAATTATTGCTGAAGATGTGCCGGATAGCTTGGAAAAACGCCTACAAGCAAGACCTCAACATCTTGATCGGCTGAAATCTCTGCAAGACGACGGGCGCCTGTTATTGGCAGGACCTTTTCCGGCAATCGACAGTAACGACCCCGGAACCAACGGTTATAGCGGTAGCTTGATCGTGGCAGAATTCAACACGCTGGATGAAGCAAAAGAGTGGGCAAACAATGATCCATTCACAATTACCGGCGTGTACCAGCAGGTCACAGTCAAACCTTTCCGAAAAACCCTACCGTAATGTCGCTGACTGAAGATATAACCAAACGCTTACAGGCATTAGAGCCGACTGCATTAAACATTATCGATGATAGTGCCTTGCACGCCGGGCACCAGAGTAGCGGTGGTGGCGGCCACTTTACACTACATATAACAAGCTCGCATTTCTGCGGAAAATCGCTGATAATGCGCCATCGTCTTATTTATCAAACCCTTAACGATCTGATGCCGCATCAAATACATGCATTAAGTATTCATGCCACAGCAACAGATGAAATATAAACTGTACTTCGCTTTTATTTTAAGCTTTTTATCTTAAATTCAATATTTTAGGGATTTTTACATGAAATTCACAAAGACTTTAATCACACTTGCAGTTTTGTCATTTGCTCCTTCAGCCTTTGCTGCCGATGCTGTAGCAACAGTCAATGGCAAGCAAATCAAACAATCTACTTACGACGTCATTAGCAAAGACATTACAGCAAGCGGTCAAAAAATTGATGACAACACCAAGAATGCCATTATCAATGAGCTAGTAAGCTCAGAACTGGTTTATCAGGAAGCACAAAAACTGGGCCTTGATAAACAGCCAGATTACTTGGCGCGTGAAGAGTTGGGTCGCCGCAAGCTGCTGACAAGCATGTTCCTGCAAGACTATGTTAAAAAGCACCCGATTTCAGATGCAGACACCAAGGCAGCCTACGAACAATACAAAAAAGCCTATGGCGATAAAGAATACAGCGCACGCCATATTTTAGTAAAAACCGAAGCAGAAGCGAAAGACATCATTGCGCAATTAAACAAAGGTGGTGACTTTGCAAAATTGGCAAAAGAAAAATCAATCGACCCTGGTTCTAAAGATAAAGGCGGCGATTTAGGCTGGTTCTCTCCAGCCTCTATGGTAAAACCATTCAGTGACGTTGCAGCTAATATGCAAAAAGGTGCAGTTTCTGCAAGTCCAGTACAAACCCAATTTGGCTGGCACGTCATTAAGTTGATCGACACACGTCCGGCACAACCAATGGCTTACGAAAAACTTAAAGATGGTTTGCAAAAAAATCTACAGCAACGCAACCTGGAAAAGTTAATGTCGGACTTGCGCAGCAAAGCAAAAATCGATATTGCTAAATAATCTCGCATCATCTTAATACTACTAATAAAAGAGGCCCTGTTTAAGGGCCTCTTTTATTTATAAATAGTCTATAAGCGACACATACACAATCAAAAAATTATGCGATAATAAGAATTGTTATCATTTATAAAATAGGCATTTGCTTAAAATATGCAACCTTTATCTCAACTAGAAACTGGTCAGCAAGCTGTTATTTCAGCAATTGAAGCTGATGAGTCGCTATTTCACAGGTTATCTGCATTAGGGTTTCGCGTAGGCAAAACATTAAGTATTATGCGACGAGCCAGCTTTAACGGTCCACTTCAAGTCAGACTTGGCACAACAGACGTTATCCTGCGCTGCAACGAAGCATCACGCATTCAAATTCACCCCATCTAGAAGTCAGCCAATATGAAGCGCATTGCTCTATTAGGGATGCCCAATACCGGCAAATCCACCCTGTTCAATCGCATTAGCGGCGCTTCTGCACGTGTAGGGAACTGGCCGGGCATCACTGTCGACCTCATGAGTGCCAAAATCCTGCTTGGCGGTCATATTGCGGAGTTGATTGATCTGCCCGGGATATATGATCTGCATGGCTTTTCTGAAGATGAACAGGTAGTCAGGCATTTCTTAACTAACAATCCTATCGACTTGCTCATCGTGTTGCTGAACAGCACGCAGATTGAGCGTCAGCTTTCGTTACTGCTACAGCTTAAAAAACTAGGTGTGCCTATCGTTCTCGTTTTGAACATGGCTGACGAAGCAAGGCGTGCTGGCATCACGATTGATACCGAAAATCTGGCAGCCGAATTAGCATTGCCGGTTATACAGATTAGCGCTAAATACGGTGAAGGCTTACCTAAAGCGCTGGAAGTGGCCGCTCACATCGTGAACGAACAAAAAGCCACAACCAACCCCAAAAGTATCAATCTTCTACTGCAGGAAGAAAGCCAGATTGAGCACGAGATGGAAGATTTGATACAAAAACATGTACAAATCCCGGCCACTTTAGGCGATGACACCACAGATAAAATTGACAGAGTATTGCTGCACAAATGGCTGGGACTGCCTCTGTTTTTTGCAGCGATGTTTCTGCTATTCCAATTCATTTTCACGGTCGGCGGACCGTTACAGGATGGACTGGCATGGGTATTAGACCTCATTCGCACCAGCTTGCTTGAACCATTGTTAAGCAGCAGCCCGGTATGGCTCAAAGGCCTGCTGCTAGATGGTGTATATAACGGCGTAGCCACCGTAGCGGCTTTTGTTCCTATCATCATATTATTCTTTCTAGTGATGTCGATGGTAGAAGACAGTGGCTACCTGTCACGTGCAGCATTCCTGATGGATGCACTCATGGCAAAAATGGGCTTGGATGGACGTGGCTTTGTCATGATGCTAATGGGCTTTGGCTGCAACGTACCAGCCATCATGGGTACACGCATCATGCGCTCACGCCCGATGCGACTGCTGACTATGCTGGTTATCCCCCTGTCGCTCTGCTCTGCGCGTCTGCAGGTGTTTATCTTTATGATTGCCGCCTTATTCAGCCCAAAACATGCGCCGCTGGTACTGTTCTCACTCTACTTGATGAGCTTTCTAACCATGTTTTTAACTGCGGTACTGTTTCAAAACCAATATAAAAATGCCGAGCCATTTATTCTGGAGCTTCCTCCATACCGCTTTCCTACACCACGTCAAATCGTGTTGCGCGGCTGGCAGGAAGTAAAGCACTTCTTAAACCGCGCCAGTAAATTTATTATTCTGGGTGTGATATTAGTCTGGCTATTAACCAACTTCCCAAGCAATGTGGCACCAGCCAGTGTTGGTACCTACGCAGGACAAATCGGTGTGTTCTTTGGACCGGTACTTGACCCTATCGGCATTAACCACGAACTGGCAATCGCGCTGATTTTCGGTTTTGTCGCTAAAGAGATTGTAGTCGGCGCATTGGCAGTCATTTACGGCATGCAGGGTGATGCGCTGATGGCGCAGATGGCAACACAGATTGACTGGGTACAAGCCATGAGCTTTATGCTGTTCACACTGATTTATACGCCATGCTTATCTACGATTGCCACCATTAGAAATGAATCCAAAAGCTATGGATTTATGTGGCTATCCATCGTGTGGTCACTCGGCTTAGCGTGGGTGGTAAGCTTTATGTTCTATCAGGGCGCAAGGGCGTTAGGCTATTAATTTCGTTCTATTGCTTTAGCTCTATTAATTCTGCTCTACTTTATGTCCTGAACATAAAGTAGACCGCGCCCATCAGGCATAGCCCAGCCCATAAAAAATCCAGCTTCAAAGGCTGCTGCATATAAAACACAGCAAATGGAACGAATACTGACAGCGTAATCACTTCCTGCAGAATCTTAAGCTGCGCAACTGACATTACTGTAAAACCGATGCGGTTGGCAGGCACCTGAAACATATACTCAAACAGCGCAATACCCCAGCTTGCTAATGCAGCAATCATCCAGGGTTTGTTATTCAGGTTTTTAAGATGGGCATACCAGGCAAATGTCATGAAAACATTTGATACGGTAAGCAGTAAGATTGTTTTTAAAACAACCGGCATTAATCAATCCATTTTTGATATAAAACAACAATCACTAGGAAGCAAGCCGAAGACAGTACGTTTAGTACGGCAAGGCGAAGCTGACAACGTGAGTGTTGAATTTATATTAAAAATTAAACGGCGGACTCGCCGGTTTCACCAGTCCTGATACGAATTACCTGCTCAACCGAGCTTACAAAAATCTTGCCATCGCCAATTTTACCGGTGTGTGCGGCCTTGATAATGGCATCTACAGCGGTTTCTACGATAGCGTCGGCCACAACCAGCTCAAGTTTAATTTTCGGTAAAAAATCAACCACATATTCGGCACCGCGATAAAGCTCGGTATGGCCTTTTTGACGGCCAAATCCCTTGACCTCTGTCACAGTCAATCCATTCACACCGATATCTGACAGCGCTTCACGCACGTCATCTAATTTGAATGGTTTAATAATAGCCTCGATTTTTTTCATACTATCTACTCCCGGAACTTCTAAATTTAAATTATTCAATTAAGCTTTTCAGCGGAATGCTTAAAAGTTTTGCTACACCTGCTTATGATTCATTTACTTAATATAGCCTACCAAAAATTGGAAAGCTTGGCCGTGATCGGATAACGCCTGTCTTTGCCAAAACCTCTATGTGTGATGCGTACGCCTACCGGTGCCTGACGGCGCTTGTATTCATTCCTATCTATCATGGTAAGCACCCTGTTCACATCTGTGGCTGAGTAACCCAGCGCAACAATGTCTTCGCGACCCAGATCATCTTCTACATAGGCTTCAATAATACCGTCTAATATGTCATAAGGCGGCAGGCTATCCTGATCGACCTGATTTGCACGCAACTCTGCCGAAGGCGGCCGCGTAATAATGCGCTGCGGAATAACCTTTGATACACCATTACGGTAATGACACAGCTTATATACCAATGTTTTAGGCACATCTTTAAGCAAAGCAAAACCGCCTGCCATATCGCCATACAAGGTGCAGTACCCAACTGCTGTTTCACTTTTATTACCGGTTGTGACAACAATACTGCCGAACTTGTTAGAAACAGCCATTAGCAGCATACCGCGAATACGCGCCTGCAGGTTTTCTTCAGTTGCGTCGAACGGCATATCACCAAACTGTGGGGACAATGCCTCCAGATATTTATCAAATAATGCTTTAATAGCAATTTCACTATATTCCACACCCAGTATGTCTACCATTTCTCGTGCATCATTAATACTAATGTCAGCCGTGAATTCAGAAGGCATCATAATCGCATGTACTTTATCTGCGCCTAATGCATCTACCGCAATCGCCAGCGTTAAAGCAGAATCAACCCCACCTGACATACCTAACACCACACCGGGGAAACCGTTTTTATTAACGTAATCAGCCAAACCCAGCTTTAATGCATTATAGACAGAAGCCTCTATCGTTAAAGTTGGCGCAATAGCACCAGCGAGCGGAGATGCATGTTCAAACTCAACAATACTTAGGCTAGCTTCAAATGCAGGCAATTCATGGGTGATATCTCCATACGCATTCATCACGAACGATGCGCCATCAAACACCAGCTCATCTTGCCCGCCCACCATGTTGGCATATACAATGGGTAATTGAGTATCGGCTACACGCTGACGGAGCTTTTCCATGCGCGCAGATTGTTTTTCCATATGGAAAGGTGAAGCATTCAAAGCAAGCAACAGCTCTGCTCCGGCCGCTTTGCTGGCTAGAGCAGGAGCAGGCTCCCACACGTCTGCACAGATCAGCACCCCGACATTAACGCCTTGATGCTCAAATACCAGTGCATCACAGCCAGAGCTGAAATAGCGTTTTTCATCAAAAACGGCATAATTGGGCAGCACATGCTTGTGATAAGTTGCAAATACTTTTCCATCCTGTAGCACTGATGCCGCATTAAAGCACGCACCATCCACCAGATGCGGGTGTCCTACAATCACACTGACATCTCTAAGTCTTGTTGCAAGAGCAATCAAGGCTTGCGCGCAGGCATCAAGAAAATCTGCACGCAATAGTAAATCCTCTGGTGGATAACCACACAGAGAAAGCTCCGGGGTCAGCACCAAGGTAGCGCCCTGCGACTTTGCCTGCTCTGCCTGCTGGATAATTTTTTCTACATTGCCAGCAATGTCCCCGACAATACAGTTGATTTGCGCAATTGCAATCTTCATCGATCGAAAGCTCGTCTCATCAACAAAAAACTAAAAGCGGGTTTAATAACTGCCACCCGCATCTTTGATCAACTTGATAATTTCAGCATCTTGCGCCTTAAGCGCATAGACCAGCGCGGTTAAGCCATACTGGTCTTTGGCTTTGACTTTAGCATTGTTTGCAAGCAGCAATTTAACCATATCGGCATTGCCATTATCTACCGCCATATGCAGCAATGGCGTTCCCTCAGAGTCCAGATTATTCACATTTGCACCGGCTGTAACCAATACTTGGGCCACTTCAAACTGATTCTTTTTGACAGCCCACGTTAAAGCAGTCCACTTGGACAAGTCTTTCTGGTCAACCTTTGCGCCACGTTTAATCAGCGCATCCACTACCGGCGCATGTCCGCCTCGCGCTGCAATCATGAGTGCGGTAACACCCAGCATATCGCGGGCTGCTAAATCCGCTTTATAGGCAAGCAAAACATCTACCGTAGCAAGATCACCACTCTTGGCAGCATGCATTAATACAGATTTACCGTCATCGCTTTTTGTATTGGCATCAACACCGTGTTGAATCAGCAGTTCTACCATAGATGAATAGCCTGAAATCGCAGCCAAACCAAAGGCACTCCAGCCGGCACCGTCTCTTACTTTGAAGTCGGCACCTTTATCCAGCAGTACTTTTGCGGTTGCAATATTATTCTTCTTGGCAGCATGCATCAAAGCAGTCCAAGCGCCCTTGTCCTTTGCATTAATGTTGGCCCCCTTATTAATCAGCGCAGATACCACCTCGGCCTGATCTTTACGAGCCGCATACATTAGTGCCGTGAGCCCATCTTCATCGACCACATTCGGGTTCACGCCGCTGGCAAGCATCGCGTTCACCGTGTCCAAATCCCCTTTCGAGGCGACCGTGAGTAGATAAGAAATATCCTCGGCAGCTAATGCCGGTGGCGTAGTGGCAACGAATCCTACCATTAATACAGCAATGAAAGCTTTAACTAGTATATGCATGCGATTCACTAAAGAATTAGTCCTTATTCATTACTTTTTATTGTTGATTGCAGCCAGCACCGCCTCACCCAGACCTGCCGGTGAGCTCGCCACAACTGCGCCTGCATTTTCTAAAGCACGAATTTTATCAACAGCTTTACCGCTACCACCGGAGATAATTGCTCCTGCATGCCCCATACGTTTACCGGCTGGAGCTGTTTGACCTGCAATGTAAGCCGCCACAGGTTTGGTTACATTGCTCTTGATGAATTCAGCAGCAGCTTCTTCATCCGAGCCGCCAATCTCGCCCACCATGATGATCGCTTCAGTTTCCGGGTCTGCCTCAAACATCTGCAGGCATTCAATAAAATTCAAACCTTTAATCGGGTCACCGCCAATACCGACACAGGTACTCTGGCCCAGATTCAAAGCCGTAGTTTGATGCACGGCTTCATAAGTCAATGTACCGGAACGTGAGACCACGCCCACTTTACCACGTTGATGGATGCTACCGGGCATAATGCCGATCTTGCACTCATCCGGCGTAATTACACCTGGGCAGTTTGGGCCGATTAATCTAGTGCCATTAGCGCGCAACGCAGCTTTCACGTTAAGCATATCAAGCACTGGGATGCCTTCTGTAATGCAGATAATCAATTCAATACCGGCATCACTCGCCTCAAGAATTGAATCAGCGGCAAATGCAGGCGGTACATAAATCACGCTCGCATTGGCACCGGTAGTATTGACGGCATCACGCATGGTATTAAACACAGGCAAACCAAGATGCAATTGACCACCCTTGCCCGGGGTTACGCCACCTACCATTTTTGTGCCGTAAGCCAGCGCCTGCTCTGAGTGGAAAGTGCCCTGTTTACCGGTAAAGCCCTGACATAAAACCTTGGTGTTTTTATTAACTAAGATACTCATGCTGTCACCGCGCCATTCTCTGATGCACTGTTACGCACTGCATTAACTGCCTGCAGAGCAGCATCAGTTAAGCATTCAGCCGAAATAATATTAAGCCCGCTTGTTTGCAACATTTTTTTACCTAAATCCACATTAGTACCTTCTAAACGCACGATCACCGGAATTTGCATACCGACTTCTTTCACAGCTGTAATAATGCCTTCTGCAATAATGTCGCAGCGCATAATACCGCCAAAGATATTCACTAAAATTGCTTTAACATTACTGTCAGCCAGAATAATTTTAAATGCTTTGGCTACTGTTTCAGCCGTTGCGCCGCCACCCACATCCAAGAAATTAGCTGGCATACCGCCATGCAGTTTGATTAAATCCATGGTTGCCATAGCCAGGCCTGCGCCGTTTACCATACAGCCGATGTTACCGTTCAGCGCAATATAGTTCAGACCGGCATGGTGCGCGGTTGCTTCCTTGCTATCTTCCTGACTCCAGTCACGCTGCTCCGCGAGTGCTTTCTGACGATAGAGTGCGTTGTCATCCACGCTCATTTTGCAATCTAAAGCGAACAGTTTGCCATCTGTCGTGACTACTAACGGGTTAATTTCCAGCAATGCCAGATCATTGTCTTTGAACAGGCGATAGAGACCTTTCAGTAACTTGGTAAATGCACCGATCTGATCTCCGCTCAGATCCAGTTTGAAAGCTAAATTACGCGCCTGAAAATCAACCAGACCATTCAATGGATCACACACTTCCTGCAGAATTTTCTCCGGGCTTGTGTGTGCAATTTCTTCAATATCCATACCACCGGCCACAGAGGCAACAACCACAACACGCTCCAACGTTCTATCTACCAGCATAGACAGATAGAGCTCACGCGCAATTGGCAGGGTTTCTTCGATCAGCACCTGATTCACAGGCTGACCATCCGGCGCATTCTGGTAAGTCACCAGCGTTTTACCTAATAGCTCGGTGGCAACATTCTGTGCTTCAGTCGCTGACTTGACTACCTTAACGCCACCGGCTTTACCGCGTCCGCCGGCATGCACCTGAGCTTTAACTACCCAGGCTTCACTGTTGATTTCACTGGTTGCTGCAGCCACTTCATTAGCAGCAGCAACGACCTGTCCACGCGGAACCGGAATACCGTATTTCTGTAATAGCGTTTTGGCTTGATACTCATGCAGATTCATAAAAAATAGCTCTGATTAATAATTATTCACATTTTCTCGCAATTCAGACAATTGTGCCAGTAAAGTAATGTTTAAGCTCAAGGTATAATGGCACTTTATTACAAAATATTCTCAATTATGCGTTTAGTTGTCCAAGGCCCTGCCATCACCCTTTCACATTTAACCCATATTCACCGACTATGCGGCACCAGTGTGCAATTTGTGCAAATTGCACAGCATGCTTATTATTTGGCAAATCAGCCAACGGTGTTACCTGAGATTCAGCAATTCTGTGCCGAGCAAAACATTGACTGCGCGTATGTTCAGGACAAAGAACTGCTGCAGAATTTTGGTTTATGCGTGATGGATATGGATTCCACCTTGATCAGCATTGAATGTATAGATGAAATTGCAGATATGGTTGGCATTAAACCGCAAGTGGCTGCAATTACCGAACGCGCGATGCAGGGCGAACTCGACTTTGCGCAAAGCCTGCGTGAACGCGTAACCTTGCTTAAAGGCTTATCGGAGGCCGACCTGATGCTGGTATTGAACGAGCGCCTGCAACTGAATCCGGGTGCCAAAGAGTGGATTGAAACCTGCAAAAAGAACAACATCACAACCCTGCTGGTTTCCGGCGGATTCACATTTTTTGCAGAGCGCGTTAAAGCGATGCTGGGACTGGATTATGCCGTTTCCAATACACTGGAAATTATCGACGGCAAACTTACTGGCCGCGTTTTAGGTGACATTGTAGATGCTCAGGTGAAGGCCAATGAATTAACAAAGTTGCGTGATCAATTAGGTTTAGCAGCAACACAAACCATTGCTATTGGCGACGGGGCAAATGACCTGAAAATGATGGCGGCTGCCGGCGTCGGTGTGGCTTACCATGCAAAACCGGTAGTACAAGCACAGGCAAGCTATGCAATCAATCACGTCGGCCTCGATGGCGTGATCAATCTCTTTACAAGCTAAATAAAAAAACTCACCTACAACCGGGAAAGTTCTTCTTCAGTAAAACCAGCTTTGCGTCTTGCTTCAATATTCAGAGGCTTGCGCATCGCTGGAGCGCTGTACTGCTTGGCTAAAGCCTCGTAACACGCAATCGGTTCCAGACCGCGCTTCTCACACAGCCAATTAAACCAATGATTGCCGATAGCAACATGGCCGATTTCATCGCGCAGAATGATATCCAGAATTTCGGCAGCATCAGTATCGCCGATCTGCACAAATTTGTTGCGTAATGGCGGACTGGCATCCAAGCCGCGTGCCTCCATCGTTCTGGGTACCAATGCCATTCTTGCCAATACGTCACCCTGGGTGCGCTCCGCCATCTCCCACAAACTATTATGCGCATTAAAGTCACCGTACTGGTAGCCCATGTTCAGCAAATATCCATTCAATAGCCCGAAATGATAAGCTTCTTCAGCAGCCACCTTGAGCCAGTCTGCATAATATTGTTGCGGCATATCAGCAAAACGCCACACTGCATCTAACGCTAAATTAATCGCATTAAATTCAATGTGCGCGAGTGCATGAATCAGTGCAGCCCTACCTTCCGGTGTGCGCATGGATCTTTTTCCAACTTCCCGTGGCGACACCAGCATCGGCCGTTCAGGATGCCCCGGAATATCTACGGGTTCAGACAAGATTGCAGCTGAGTTAAGCGCAACCTGCCCTGCAAGCCATGCTGCATTCAAACATTTAACGCCCTCCGCTTTACGAACCGGATTTGTATTTACCAGCCAGTTAATTGCAGCCTCGCGCAAATCTATGGTCTCAAGCGTGCAGTCATTCTGGCAAGTTTTATTTATCATTCGTACGCTTCAAGTCTATTTAAAAGTTATTGCAATACTTGTGCTGTGAGTAGCCGGAGCATACTGTCACTAATGAGGCAGCATTTCTTTCGAAGCAACACATACGCAGCACACAGGCCAAATCACGCTTTCCATGCACATATTGCAAGTACCGCATCAATATTTACCTCACTAACTACCAATAAGGCTAAGGTAGGACTAGAATTATATTGTCGTTGTCATGAGTAGTAAGTTGCTATTGGACGTGCCGCCCAACTCGGGTAAGACTTAATTTTAACCTTTAAGGAGTTAATATGAAAAAAATCTTATCGACATTTTTAGTCAGCTTATTGGCTATCTCTGTAACCGCGTTTGCTGAAGCACCAACTAAAAAAACCAAAGGTGAGAAAGCTGCATCTGCTGTTGAAGCTCCAGCTGTCGAGGCCAGTGAAGCTGCGACAAAAGGAAAAGCCAAAAAATCAGCTTCAGATGCCGAAACTCCTGCAATAGAAGCTACTACAGATAGTACAAAAGCCAAAAAAGCTAAGCATAAAAAACAAGCGAAAAAAGATAAAGAGAAAAAAGCTACACCTGCAGTCCCGGCTTCAGAAGGTAATCCTGCAACACCGGCCATACCTGCTTCAAAGGCAGTGCCAGCCGCACCAGCTACTCCAGCAAATTAAACCAGAAAATCATTTGCTAATGGTTTAGTTAATAATGGAAAAAGCCGCGAATTTGCACGGCTTTTTCTAATTAAATTACTGTTAATGTCTGCTTACTCCAGCGCAATAAAATCCAACTCACCAGCTTTCATATCCGGCACCAGCAAATAAGCTTCGTCTTTAGTAATCGCAATATCTGCGGCCGCCTGATAACCTGATTTAACCACTGTGACGTCACCTTTGGTATTTACACTAAAAACCTTACCGCTCTTCCAGTCGCTGACATACATGGTGCCATTGGAGTGATGTACCAAACCATCTCCACCGCCAAAGCCTTCAGCAACATCTGTAAGTTGTCCAGTTTGTGTATTCAGGCTATATAAGATACCGGATACAAAATCCACCTCTAATATAAAATTACCGGTGTCATCTGCCAGCAGGCCATTAGGACCTTTCAGCCTGGCATCTTGCTTATCATTAATCAGCAATTCCACTTGCCCTTGGGTATTGATCTTGTAAATTGCAGCACCGCCGCCTTTTCCAAGGATATCACCGCTATCGCTCACATAAAGATTACCCTGCGGGTCAGCTTCCAGATCATTTAAGAATATCGGTGTGCTAGGGAATGCATCACTGGCTACAAACACGCTGGTTTTACCATCCGGGCCAATTTTGATAATTTTATTTTTATCGGCAGCATATAGATTTTTACCGATAATTACCAAACCCTTGGGATCGTCCAGACCGGTAGCAAAAACCGCGGTTTTACCATTGCGGTCAATCACAGTAATCTGGCCATCACCATTTTTACCAAACTCATTAATCTCAGACACATAAATGCGCCCATCCTTAGCTTGAACTACGGATTCCGGGGTCTTCAACCCTGTAATTTTCTGCGTATTGTTGAGCGTGGTTTTTGTGGCACTCTGGCAACCCAAGACTATAAATGTTGACGCCAGTACTAATCCGATTTTCAAATGTGTTTTCAACACGGGTTCTCCTAAAAAGGTAAAGCACGACGTAATTTATTAGTCGGCAGTAATGTCACCATGCTGCATGGTGTAGTTTCTGTTTGACCGACTGCATCAGCACTAATCTGAGTTTGCAATATGCTATCCGCTTTCATTTTGCTGATCACATGATCAATTGCAAGCGCATAAGATTGCTTGATCCAGCTTTCAGCCTGCATGCCCAACCTGCCATGCACATTTGATTCGCCAACATAGGTTCCAACATGCTTACCCATACCGGTATAAACCTCGGCAGTCACTTTGCCATAAAATTGCTGAACCTGCGGGTTATAAAACATTTTAGGCTGCAGCCAAACTAGCACTCGCCCAGACTGGTTGGCATCGCAAACTTCCACCTTGCCATATACCTTGCCAAGTTTCTCTACCGCAATGCTTTCTACTGGTGGCCCTTGGTAAAACCAGTAATCAGTATAAGGATGCCAGAGCTTAATCGGATTGGTGAACTCTACGGGCTGAATGTAAATCAGCACATCGGGTTTGCTTACAGCGTTCGCAGCAGTATCTGCCCAAGCGCTAGAACTCAACATGAACCCCAACACTACTAACCATTTATTGATATGTTTTTTCATTTTCTTTTCTCTATTTACCTTGATAACTAATGCGATATATCACGTCTGAATCATCATCTGAAACATAAAGTGCTCCGTCAGGGCCTACAGCAACATCAACCGGCCGGCCGGACACTTGATTTCTCTTTAACCATGCGTTTTCTGAACCATTTACTAACCAGCCCGTTGCAAACTCTTCTATTTTGACAGGTTTGTTGTCTTTGAATTTTACACGAACCAGTTGATAACCTGCCGGTTGCTGACGATTCCATGAGCCGTGCAAGGCCACTATTGCATCTGACTTATATTCAGTCGGCCAGTTCGTTTTATCAAGAAAAGTAATACCGATAGGCGTTGTGTGTGAAGTAAAAGTAATTGCAGGAGCTTGTGCGCTTTTGCAAAACCCAGGCTCACCTTTGAAGTTAGGGTCTTCTACCATCGTTTTCTTAGCAGCATCACCCCAACAGTGCGGCCAGCCGTAATGTTTGCCAGCCTCGATTTTATTCAGATGCTCCGGCGGAATTTCGTCATTCACTTTACCGCCAATTGTATCGGAACGATTATCAGCGCCATTATTGGTAGCGTACATATCCCCTGTAACCGGGTGCCAAGTAAAACCCTGAGAATTACGCAAACCGCTGGCCCATATTGCAGACTGCTGATGTCTACCCAGCGTAGTTAAAGCACCCGCAGGTTTACCATCTATCGTGTAGCGCAATATCGTCGCACGCAATGGATTGCTTTCTACACATACATTACAGCTTGAACCCACATTGATATACAAATAACCATCCGGGCCAAGTTTAAACGTTTTAGTCCTGTGTCCGCCGGTAGGCAGATTGGAGATAAACGGTTCTACGGCAGACCAGCGACCATTGACCTGCTTAATTTTCACGACGCCATCCTGATTGGCTACCAGCAACGCATCACCGACAAAAACCAATCCCTGTGGGTAATTTAAACCCTGCGCAACCGTAATAACCTCATCCGCTTTACCATCCTTGTCGGCATCCGGCAGCATCAGCACCTTGCCATCTTTTGAAGAGGTCACAAACAGGTTGCCATTCGCATCGAAAGCCATGAACCTGACACTACTTAATAACTTGCCTTGTTTTGTTGAACCATCAGCAAATTGCGTTAACTTAAAACCGGCAGGCAACTTAATGACTGCTTCATCTGCATATAATTGATTAGCAGCAATAGCAAAACAGAAGCCAAACACTAAAGTGAATAAAGATTTGAAGCGTAAATTTAAATCCATAGCCAGCCCCGTATCATTAAGTCAGAATATCTGACCAGATATTATTAGCCCATGCGCCTGCATACGCACCTTCCCGCTCACTTGGTGCTAGCGAAACCCCGCCGCCCTCTGCAGAAATCATAATCTTTTTCACAGCATCATAGCGATATACATTTGCTACATGCATCGCAGATTTGTCTGATACATAGCTGTAACAGGTGTTTGCAAACACCGGCGCCGGGTCCGGATCTGCACCCGCCATTAACTGCACGATGGCATTGGCGCATATCTTCGCCTGGTTAGTCGCCATATGGGCAGACTTAGGTAATGCCGCAGATACGGCATCTCCTATCACATGGATATTGTTAGCCAGTTTGGATTCGTAAGTCAGAAAATCCACTTCACACCAGCGCTTGTCTACATTATTCAACTGTGCCATTTGTGCAGGCTTACCGGCACGCTGCGGAGGAATAATGTTCAGCACATCGGCCTGCACGGTCTCAAATTCAGTGGTCACGGTTTTACTGTCCACATCAACAGTCACCAATGTATTGTTCGGTCGATAATCCACTAAGCCTGCGTACATCTCATTAAATACTTTAGTGAAAAGACCTTTTTTAGAAACGATCTCGGCGTTTGCATCCAATACAATCACTTTAGATTTAGGCTTATGGTTTTTAAGGTAATACGCCACTTGTGCAGCCCGCTCATATGGGCCCGGCGGGCAACGGTATGGTGCTGCAGGTACATTCATTACGAATACACCGCCATCCGGCATGGCTGTAAGCTGCTTACGCAGGTTAACGGTTTGCCAGCCGGCTTTCCATGCATGCGGTACCTGTTTTTGCGCTTCAGTACTTTGCAGCATCGGCAAACTGTCGTAAATAAAATCCACCCCTGGCGCGATAATCAATCTGTCGTAACTTAATTCGCCACGCAGCATGCTTATTTTCTTAGCATCAGCATCAATAGCAGTCACTTGATCCTGCACCCATAGAATGCCATGATTGGATTTTAGCAGTTGGTAATCAAAGGTTAGGTCATCGATGGATTTACTGCCGCCCAGAACCAGGTTACTTAAAGGGCAAGAAACAAACTGCCGATTCGGCTCAACTAGCACTACTTCAATCGCGCCCAAACTCCACAGTCGCAGATACTTCGCAGCGGCAGCACCCGCATAACCGCCGCCTATCACCACTACACGGCCTAGCGGCAACTTGCTTGCTCTGGCAAAAGCAGTCAGGCCGTGTGTAGATAAACCCATCGCGGTAGCTAAACCCACCAATTTGATAAAATCGCGACGATTAGTTTGCATGATCTGCTCGCAGTTTCTGTGGTTTTAAACTAATAGGGCTATGAGGCACCTGTTTGGAGAAATATTCAGCCAAGGCGGTTATTTCATCAGCAGTCAAACCTTTGGCATGACGGTGCATGACTGTGGCAGAACGCTCACCGGATTTGAATGCTTGTAATTTACTAATGATGTCAGTTTTGCTGACACCGGCAAGTGCGGGCGTTGAGTCATTATTGTTGTTGATAGATACTGCATTGCCCTGTGTGCCATGGCAGGCAGCGCATGATGCAGCCAGACTTCTAATATGCACATCATAGGAGATATGTACATCATAAGCAGCGGCTGCAACATCTGCTGCACATACAATCATCGGGCTAAAAAGCCCGATGATTACTGCTGATGCGATCATTTTTTTCAAACAATATTCCTTAAAATATTGCCAACAGACTCACCCCAGCGCTTACACTATTAATCAGTGTAGGAATGAATCTGTTGTAATTAGAAAAAACTGCTGTCTAAAAACGATTACTAATTACAGGCACTTCTCTTCCATACAGCCATCATCATTAACGCCTAAGGATTTCAGATACGCTACCATTTTAGTGTTACCTAAATCAGTCATCGCACGAATCAGGCTTACATCGCCGCGCATTTTCATGTTCACATCGGCACCTTTTTCAGCCAGATATTTCATCATCGCTTCGTTGTTGTTGTAAGCAGCGTGATGAAAAGCTGTCAATTTGTTCACTGGGTGTGCATAGTTAAGGTCTGCACCGTGTTCAGCAAAGTACTTAACTAATGTAAACTGGTTTTTAGATGCAGCCATTAACAGCGGTGGCCATGCAAAATAACTTATATTCACGTCCAAGCCAGCTTCTACATATTTTTTTACTACTTTTAAGTTACCTTCGCCGATCGCTTGCGCAAATTCAACTGACTCATCATCTGTCAGTGTTTTAGCTGCCACTGCATTGAATGAAATACTTAACACTAGTGCTGCAAATAAAACTCTCAAAAAATTCATGCCGCTTCTCTCCAAATTCATCTATTAAATTTTAAGAAAACTCAGAATAAGCTTATTCCGTGCTTCCTTAATTCTATTTTTATTACGCAATATAACGTCTTGCATTCTGGAACATACGCAACCAGGCACTGTCTTCTGCATCACCACAGCGTTGCCATGTGTTTTGCACATTGCGAATTACGCGTTCAGGATGTGGCATCATAATACTAAAACGTCCATCTGTGCTGGTTAATCCAGTCACCCCTTGCGGTGAACCGTTAGGATTAAACGGATAAACCTCGGTAGGAGTTGACGCATTATCTATAAAGCGCATTGTTACTAATTTTTGCGCCAGCAATTCATTGACAGCGCCCGCTTGAGAAAATTCCGCAAAACCTTCACCATGTGCAACAGCAATCGGCATTTTGCTGCCAGCCATGCCGTTAAAGAACAGTGATGGCGACTCCAGAACCTCTACCATGCTCAAGCGCGCTTCGAATTGTTCAGAGCGGTTGCGCACAAAATGCGGCCAATGCGCAGCACCGGGAATCAGTTCGCGCAGGTTACTCATCATCTGGCAGCCATTACATACGCCAAGCGCAAAACTATCTTCACGATGGAAGAATGCAGAGAACTCATCGCGTGCGCGTGCGTTGAACAAAATGGATTTTGCCCAGCCTTCACCCGCGCCCAGTACGTCACCGTAAGAGAAGCCGCCACAGGCAACAAAGCCAGCAAAGTCCTTCAGTGATACACGGCCGGAGATAATGTCGCTCATATGTATGTCGTAAGCAGCGAAACCGGCACGGTCAAACGACGCAGCCATCTCCACATGACCGTTCACGCCCTGCTCACGCAGAATCGCCATTTTGGGACGACCGCCGGTTGCGATATAAGGCGCAGCAACATTTTCAGTAGGCTGATAAGTTAACTCTGCAAATAAACCACGGTCGCCATCGTTGAGCAGACGGTCATATTCCTGCTGTGCGCTAAGCGGGTTATCACGCAGTTTCTGCATCTGATAAGTGGTTTCAGACCATGTACGATGTAGATTCACACGTGTATCACTAAACACTACTTTACCGTTGTGTGTAATCTCAACCTTGTTATCACGACTGACATCGCCAATCACATGTGCGAGGCCATTAAATTGTGCTGCAATAGTTTCCGCTTCTGCTGCTGGCACTTGAATCACCGCGCCCAACTCTTCGTTATAAAGTGCGCTGGCAATATCACCTGACAAAGCTGAAACGTCTGCATTAATACCGCAATGACCGGCAAATGCCATCTCTACCAGCGTCGTGAACAAGCCACCGTCTGAACGGTCATGGTAGGCCAGAATCTTGCCGGTTTTATTCAACTGCTGAATGGTATTAAAGAAATGTTTGAGCTGGCTGGCATCATCCACATCCGGTGCTGTATCGCCTACTTCGCCATACACCTGCGCCAGGCTTGAACCACCCATGCGATTTTTGCCTGCACCCAGATCAATCAGTACCAGTTTAGATGCCACATCAGCCTGCAATTGCGGCGTCAATGTTTTACGTGCATCCGGCGTGGCGGCAAAAGCTGTTACCACTAATGAGATCGGGGATGTTACCGCCTTATTGGTGCCATCATCATTCCACACGGTTTTCATACTCATAGAGTCTTTACCCACCGGAATACTGACACCCAACTGCGGACAAAGCTCCATACCTACCGCTTTCACGGTTGCAAATAGCGCGGCATCTTCACCCGGGTGACCGGCTGGCGCCATCCAGTTCGCTGAAAGTTTCAGATCACTAATGTCATCAATCAAGCTTGCTGCAATATTGGTAATAGATTCACCAATTGCCATGCGGCCGGAAGCCGGTGCATTGATCAATGCCAGCGGTGCTTTTTCACCGATGGCAAATGCTTCACCGCGATAGGTTTCGTAACCAGCCAACGTCACGCCAACGTCTGCCGCCGGCACCTGCCATGGTCCTACCATTTGCTCACGCGCTACCAAGCCAGTCACGGAACGGTCACCGATTGTGATCAGGAAGGTTTTATCAGCTACGCCCGGCAATCTGAGCACACGTGCGGCAGCTTCTTTCAAATCAATGTTGCTAGTGTCAAAAGCTTTTAACTGTTTTGTTGCACTTTTCACATCGCGCGTCATTTTTGGCGGTTTGCCGAGCAGCACGGACAAATCCATATCTACCGGTTTGTTATCAAAGTAACTATCAGCAACGGTCAGATGACGCTCTTCCGTTGCGTAACCTACTACCGCAAACGGGCAGCGCTCGCGTTCACAGATTTCCCTGAAGCGCGGCAAGTCCTCTTTTGCAATCGCCATTACATAACGTTCTTGCGCCTCATTGCTCCACAACTCGCGAGGAGACATGCCAGGCTCTTCATTATGCACATCACGCAATTGGAAAATCGCACCTACACCGGCATCATTGACTAGCTCCGGGAAGGCATTGGAAATACCGCCTGCGCCCACGTCATGAATACTTAAAATCGGGTTATCTTCACCCAACTGCCAGCAGCGGTCAATCACCTCTTGCGCACGACGCTCAAGCTCTGGATTGCCGCGTTGTACAGAATCGAAGTCGAGATTTTCTACGTTGCTACCGGTGTCCATACTCGATGCAGCTCCACCACCCAAACCTATCAGCATTGCCGGGCCACCCAGTTGAATCAGTGCCGCACCGGGAGTGATCGGATTCTTTTTGGAATGCTTGGCAGAAATATTACCGATACCGCCCGCCAGCATAATCGGCTTATGGTAGCCGCGTACTTCAGCCTGCCCATTAGCGCCAGGAGCCTCTAATTCAAAGGTACGGAAGTAGCCGGTAATATTAGGGCGACCGAACTCATTGTTATACGCTGCACCACCTAATGGGCCATCAATCATGACCTGCAACGGTGAAGCGATACGACCCGGTTTGCCGTAAGCAGCGGATTCCCAAGGCTGGGTAAAATCAGGGATATTTAAATTAGACACTGAAAAGCCAGTTAAACCTGCTTTAGGTTTTGAACCGCTACCGGTTGCGCCTTCATCACGAATCTCGCCGCCGGCACCGGTTGCAGCACCTGCGAATGGAGAAATCGCCGTTGGGTGATTATGTGTTTCCACTTTCATCAGAAAGTGCATATCTTCTTCAATGAAATGGTAGGCGCCATTCGCTGTCGGGTAAAAACGTTTTGTAGCTTCGCCGTCTTTTTGACCAGCCACAATAGAAGCGTTGTCAGAATAAGCAACTACGGTTTTGCCAGGGTTCAATTTGTGCGTGTTACGGATCATGCCGAACAGCGACATTTCCTGCTGTTCGCCATCAATCACCCAGTCCGCATTAAAGATTTTATGACGGCAGTGCTCTGAGTTCGCCTGCGCAAACATCATGAGCTCAACGTCGGTTGGGTTACGCTGCATTCTGGTGAAATTATCGAACAGATAATCCACTTCATCCGCTGACAGCGCCAGACCCATATCGTTATTAGCCTGATCAAGTGCAGCCTTACCGCCTTGCAGAACATCCACAGTGCATAACGGCTTTGGTGTATCGGTATGATAAAGCTTGGCTGCATCTTCAAAAGCCGAGAATACAGATTCGGTCATACGGTCATGAATCAACGGCAACAATAGTTGGCGCTCTACTGCGCTCAATTGCTGACCATTGTTAGTTTTAACGTAGTACGCAATACCGCGTTCTACACGCTGAATTTCAGGCAAACCACAGTGCCGCACAATGTCAGTTGCACGCGAAGCCCATGGTGAAATCGTACCTACACGCGGCAGCACCAGAATCAAGTCCCCTTCTGGATTCTCAGCCTGCATCTTTGGGCCATAAGTCAGAATCTGATTAAGCGTATTTTTCTGCTCGGCTGCAAGCTCGCCTTCCACCCAGGCAAAATGCCAGAATTCAGCATAAACATGCCCGATATTCGGGCAAACTTCATCCAGCTTTTTCTGAATCTTCTCGATACGAAAAGGTGATAAGGCAGCACTGCCGCGCAGGCTAATCATTTGGGGGGTGGATTTAGATTGGCTCATTAAAACTCAGCTATATATCTTTAAATAAAGCAGAATTTTAACAGATTAGCGGCAATTAAGCCGCTTAAATGGCGACATAAATAGGGTTTATATCGCCATTTATTGAATTAGAAAATATGCGCTTTGTAGTCGGAATCAAAGCACCTCATCGCAATATTGACACGAGATTTAATTGGCCAGTGCGCCAAACACTTTTTTTAGTATGGCACTGCTCTGCCCGATAGGGTCTTTGCGGATAGCAGCTTCTTCTTTTGCCATCATCAGGTAAACGCCATCCAGCGTTTTCTGCGTGACATATTGCTCAAGATTCACCTGCTCTTTTTTAACCAGTCCATACTGACTGCCCATTTCAGCATATTTATTGTATTGCTGTGCGAGCTGCACATTCTCGGTAGCTTTTTTTACAATAGGCAGAAACTTCTCTGTCATCTGTGTTGAGGTGGTTTTTTTAAAATACTGTGTTGCGGCATCATCACCGCCGGTCAGAATCGTTTTGGCATCAGCCACTGTCATTTTTTTGGCTGAATCTACCAGCAAAGCTTTGGCTTCTGGCACCGCTGCCTCTGCCGCACGGTTCATTTTCAAGATTAACTCATCGGCCTGTTTACCCATACCAAACATACGCATAGCTTTTTCAGTTCGTTTCAAAGCGTCCGGTAACGGAATTTTGACTTCCTTGTTGCCCAGAAAACCATCGGTTTTACTTAATTCACTTACAGCCTTACCCGCACCTTGGATTAACGCAGCCTTAAGGCCGCTGCTGGCCTCGGTATTAGATAACTCACTGACGTCCGCAGCACTGGCGTGTGTAACAAAGAATGCAAAGGTTATAAATGCAGATAAAAAACGTAGCATGACATTCTCCAATTACTCAGTAATACATAAAATTATAGCTTAACGCAAATAGCTGTTAATGCAACACTAACAACAAATATTTACGCTAAGCTATCAAGGTAATTCGATAATTTTATGGTTACCGAACTTTGCTTTACATACCTACAGAGCACTTGGCACTAATTAGCACTTGGGCTTACATGCCAGATATTTTTAGCATAATCGCCAATCGCACGGTCGCTTGAGAATTTAGCCATATTCGCCACGTTTAGAATTGCCATACGCATCCATTCATCACGGTTCTGGTATAACTTGCCAACTTTGTCCTGCGTTTCAACGTAAGCTGCATAATCTGCCAGCAATAAATACTGATCGTTATTCAGTAGGTTATCGACTATATTCTGGTAGCGACCCGGCTCTTCTACCGAGAAGTAGCCAGTGGCAATCATATCCAGCACCTGCTTCAGCTCCGGGTTAGTGTTGTAATAATCACGCGGGTTATAACCACTGGCTTTCATTTCTGCGACCTGCGGTGTTGTCAGACCAAAAATAAAGATATTTTCGTCACCGACTTCTTCCAGGATTTCAACGTTCGCACCATCCAACGTACCGATAGTAAGCGCACCATTCAAAGCCATCTTCATGTTACCGGTACCGCTCGCCTCAGTACCTGCCGTTGAAATCTGCTCAGACAGATCACTCCCCGGGAACAGAATTTCTGCAGCTGAAACCTCATAGTTAGGATAGAACACCACTTTCAATTGGTCGCCTACCACTACGTCTTCATTCACAATCGCAGCAACATCATTAATCAGGCGAATGATCTGTTTAGCCATTGCATAGCCAGGCGCTGCTTTACCGCCAAAAATGATCGTGCGCGGTGTAATGCCTTGCTCGCCGCGACGAATACGGTTATACAACGTAATCACGTGTAGCACATTGAGTAACTGGCGCTTGTATTCATGAATACGTTTAATCTGCACATCAAACAGGCTCTCGGTATTCAGCTTAACACCGGTCACTTTTTCAATTTTCGCTGCCAACCTTAACTTATTAGCTTGTTTTACCTGCGCAAACGCCTTTCTGAAATCAGCATCATCCGCCAGTGGTGTTATTTTCTTAATGTGGGTCAGATCTTTTTTAAAGTCTGAACCAATCGCTTTTTCAATCAGACTACTGAGACCCGGATTAGCTTGATTCAACCAGCGGCGCGGTGTAATGCCATTGGTAACATTGGTCATCTTACCAGGGTAAATTCTGTCAAAATCCGCAAACAGGGTATTTTTCAGCAACTCACTATGCAGCGCCGCAACGCCATTTACCGTGTGGCTGCCAACTACAGCAAGGTGCGCCATGCGTACACGGCGGCCATGACTTTCATCAATAATGGATACGCGTTTCAGCAGTTCCACATCACCCGGGAAGTGGTGATTGACCATGTGCAGGAACTCGTGATTGATCTTATAGATAATTTCCAGATGGCGTGGCAACAAACGGCCAAACAGGTCAACTGACCAGGTTTCCAGCGCCTCCGGCATCAGCGTATGGTTGGTATAGGCAAATATCTTGCCAACGAGACCCCAGGCAAAATCCCAAGGCAAGTGTTGCTCATCAACCAATTGATACATCATTTCAGCCACACCGATAGCAGGGTGCGTATCATTGAGCTGAATTGCAATTTTCTCAGGAAGAATTTTCCAGTCATCTTGCGTTTTAATTTCACGCGTAGTCAAGAAGCGACGCAGAATATCTTGAATTGATGCCGAAACAAAGAAATACTGCTGCTTCAGGCGCAGCTCTTTACCCATTTCACACACATCGTTTGGATAAAGGATTTTAGAGATACTCTCGGTAGCATTTCGCTCCTGCACTGCCCTTTCATAATTGCCATCGTTAAAGTGACGCAAATCAAACTCGCGCGCTGCTTTCGCAGACCATAAACGCAAATTATTCACGGTCTCAGTGCCATAGCCAGGCACTGGTACATCATAAGCCATAGCAACCACATGCTCTGCATCAATCCAATGCTGTGCCTGACAACCATCTTCAGGGTACTTGACTACATGACCATAGAATTTAATGGTGTATGTTGCTTCAGGGCGTTGAAACTCCCAGATATTGCCGTAACGCAGCCAGTTATCCGGATTTTCAACCTGCTGACCGTTCTCGATAGTTTGCCTGAACATACCGTATTCGTAACGAATACCGTAACCAGCAGCAGGAATATCCATCGTTGCCATTGAATCCAGAAAACACGCAGCGAGCCGACCCAAACCGCCATTACCCAATGCTGCATCATTTTCAATTTCAACCGTGTTTTCCAAATCACGGCCTAAAGCTGCCAAATCTTCTTTTAACTCATCATTAATGCCCAGATTCAGTGCACTATTACTCAACATGCGCCCGATTAAGAACTCCAGTGATAAATAATAAACACGTTTAGGATCATCCCGATAATAAGATTCTGCTGTTTTAACCCAACGTTCAACTACATGGTCACGCACGGTGTAACTGGCAGCCTCATACCAGTCGCGCGGCGTTGCAGCATCGCTAGTCTTGAAGGTAGAAAAAATCAAATGCTGCTGCAATGCCTGCTTGATTGGAGGCAGTTTGAGATCTGAAGTCACTTTATTTTTAGGATTTCTCTTTGGGCTTTTGGATGGAGTTTTTTTGGTTTCGGGTGACGTTTTCATTTTTATGCAGTCTTTTATGGATTATGTTGTGTATTTTAGCAAAAATTAAGCCAACTAACTGACTGTTAATGGAAAGTTACAATTTGAAAGCAAATATTTAAAAGCATTTATACTGATAAAAAAACCGCCGAACCTGAGCTGGGCGGTTTTTTTTAGCTGTTAAATTTAGCTGATTAAGCTGTTCATGCGCTTCACAAAACTGGCAGGATCTTCCAGCATGCCACCTTCTGCCAGCAGAGCCTGATCAAACAGCACATGTGCAAGATCTGTAAACACATCATCAGCGCTTTCTGCTTCAATACGTTTCACCAGCTTATGCGTTGGATTAATCTCCAGAATCGGCTTGGTTTCAGGGGCTTTTTGACCAGCTGATTTTAGAATACGCGCCAAATTGCCGGATAAATCATGCTCATCACTCACCAGACAAGCTGGAGAATCTGTCAGCCGGTGCGTCACACGCACATCTTTCACCTGTTCGCCCAAGCTCTGCTTGATTTTTTCCACTAGCGTTTTGGCTTCTTCTTCAATCTTCTTCTGAATCTCTTTTTCAGTCTCAGACTCAAGCTTGCCTAAATCCAAGTCGCCTTTAGCAATCGATTGCAGCTTCTTGCCTTCAAACTCAGTCAGGCTGCCTAGTAACCATTCATCGACACGGTCACTCATGAGCAATACTTCAATCCCTTTTTTGCGGAAGATTTCGAGGTGTGGACTATGCTGTGCTGCGGCAAAGCTGTCAGCAGTAATGTAATAGATCACATCCTGTTCCAGCTGCATGCGTGAAATGTAGTCTTTCAAAGATACTTCCTGCACGTCTGTATCGGCCTTGGTTGAGGCAAAGCGCAACAAGCCTGCGATTTTTTCCTTATTGGCAAAGTCTTCGCCTGGACCTTCTTTAAGTACGCGACCAAACTCTTTATAGAATTTGGCATAATCTTCCGGTTTGTTTTCAGCCATATCTTCCAACAGACTGAGCACTTTTTTTACTGAACCGGCTTTAATCGCCTCAACATCACGGCTGGATTGCAGAATTTCGCGCGACACATTCAATGGCAGATCAGAAGTATCAATCACACCGCGCACAAAACGCAGGTATTGCGGCATGAGTTTTTCTGCATCTTCCATAATGAATACGCGTTTTACATACAGCTTGATGCCATGACTGCGTTCGCGGTCATACAAGTCAAACGGCGCTTTGCCCGGAATATACAGCAGCGAAATATATTCCTGTTTACCTTCTACACGGCTATGGGTGTAGGCCAGCGGGTTCTCAAAATCATGCGAGACGTGCTTATAGAACTCCTGATACTCTTCTTCAGTAATGTCGTTTTTGCTACGCGCCCACAAGGCTGAGGCTTTATTCACGGTTTCGTCTTCATCAGTCGCAACTTCAGCGCCATCCTTCCATTCTGTCTTTTTCATGACAATCGGCAGCATGATGTGATCTGAATACTTACGGATAATCGACTTCAATTTCCAGTCGTTAAGGAACTCATCTTCACCTTCGCGCAGGTGCAGCACAATCTCAGTACCGCGGCTTACTTTATCGGCATCTTCCAGCGTGTAATCACCTTCGCCGGCTGATTCCCAACGCACGGCTTCGGTAGCACCGGCACGGCGTGTGGTTAAAGTAACTTTATCGGCAATAATAAATGCTGAGTAAAAACCGACACCAAACTGACCAATCAGATTAGCGTCTTTGGCTTGGTCGCCGGTAAGTGCGCTGAAGAATTCCTTGGTGCCTGATTTGGCTATCGTGCCGATATGGCTGATGACTTCATCACGGCTCATGCCGATACCGTTATCAGCGATTGTTAACGTGCGCGCCTCTTTATCAAAGGCAATGCGGATTTTCAGCTCACTGTCATTTTCATACAATGCACCATTAGCCAGCGCTTCAAAGCGCAATTTATCTGCGGCGTCAGATGCGTTAGAAATAAGCTCGCGCAATACGATTTCCTTGTTGCTGTACAAGGAATGGATCATTAACTGTAAGAGTTGTTTAACCTCGGCCTGAAAAGCCATTGATTCTTTTGGATGAGTACTTTTTTGTGCTGCCTCAGTGGACATAAGATTAAGCTCCTGATGTTAGAAAATAAAACAATGTTCTGTATGTGGGGATAACCCAGTAAAATTTCAAGCATGGCATCATGCGCATTCTTAAGGAAACACTCATTAAACAGTCATTGCGAGCGAAGCGCGGCAATCCTGTGTTTTATTCTAAAGTGAGATTCTGAATTGCCAGCGTCCCGCGGCGCTATGCTCGCGACTAAAGGCTAAATCGCTCGCAATGACGGCTTTATGAATAAATCAGCGTTTCCTTAAATTTTGATTAAATTTTCAATTTGTCATCAAAGTGTCAAACAAAATCCCTGAAAATAAACAATAATATTGTTTTATAAAATAAAAACGCTAAGTAAACAGCGCAACCTCATCGGCTAAACTATATGGAAAACAACAATATCGCTACCCCAGCTGACAAGGCGCTTCTGGCTGCAATAGACCTCGGCTCGAACAGTTTCCGGCTCGAAATTGGCCGACTGGATGGTGGCCAGATTCAGCGCGTTGAATACATCAAGGAGCCGGTACGCCAGGGCGGCGACCTGGATGAGAACCGCGATCTGACGCCGCAGGCCATAGAGCGCGGCTTACGCTGTCTGGCAAGGTTCGCCGAGCGCCTGCAAGGGTTTGATGCATCACATGTACGTGCGGTAGCAACGCAAACCCTGCGTGAAGCCAATAACCGCGAGGTGTTCCTGAAGCTAGCCAAGAAAACTCTGGGCTTTGATGTCGAGGTCATATCCGGCGTTGAAGAAGCCCGCCTCATCTATCAAGGTGTAAATCGCTTTTTGCCGCAGTCTGACGAAAAAAGGCTGGTCATTGATATTGGCGGACGTTCTACAGAGTTTATTCTGGGTCAGGGCTTCACATCTCACCACACTGCATCACTACATGTAGGTTCTGTGGCATGGTCAATGAAGCACTTTGCTGCCGGTGAGTTTACCGAAAAAGCTTTTTCACGCGCAGAGATCTCCGCAGAGTCAATCTTTGAAACGCTGGGAGCTAATTACAGCAATAAACACTGGGATATCGCTTATGGCGCATCGGGCACTATAGGCGCTGTTGCGGACGTTCTAGTGCAATACGGCAGGCCATTGGACGTTGTTACCAAAGAGGGTCTCTATTGGCTGCGCGAAGAGCTGCTGCGTGCACGTAATGCTGAAAAACTGCGCCTGAATGGCCTGCGTGAAGATCGCAAACCTGTGATTGCCGGCGGTTTGTCCGTGTTGATTGCCGTGTTTGAATTTTTACAGATCGAAAATTTAAATGTTGCCAAAGGTGCGCTAAGGCATGGCTTGCTTTACGACATGCTGACGCGCGAAGACGATATGCTGGATTTAAGAAATGCATCGTTACGCCGCCTGGCCAGAAAATTCGACGTGGATCAGAACCATGCCAATACAGTTGCAGATGTAGCAGTTAAACTGTTTGAGAAAGTGACTGAAGACATCAACTTTGCGCCGGGTGAACAGCAAATCCATGCCCGTAAGTTGCTCTGGGCTGCACAACTGCATGAAATCGGCAGCATGATTTCCCCAGTAGATACGAATATGCACGGCGCTTACATACTGGAACATACCGAACCACAAGGCTTTGCACAAAGTGAGCTGCATTGCTTGAGCTTACTAATACTTGGGCATCGCGGCAAAATAAAGCGCCTGGAAGCAGACTTATCTAATCGCGTATTTGTGATGCAGTTATTATGCTTACGTCTGGCTGTTATTCTGTGCCACGCACGTAAAAAACCCAATTTACGCGGCATTCAGATTCAATCAGACGCCAATACCGTCACGCTGACATTACCAGCCAACTGGGCACAAAAATACCCACAATCCTATTATTTGCTGGATGAAGAAACGCTGGCCTGGCAAAAGGCAAACTGGACTCTAGTATTGATGGCTGCCTGACATTCTTGTCATAAAAAATTCATTTGCAATACGATATAAACGATATAAACTGTTTATATCGTTTATTTGAATAGAAAGGTATTTTTATGTCAAAAATCAACCCTGTACAAGCAGCAGCACTAAGCGCACCTGTTGATAAAGTTGCATCTGTTAATAAAACCACGCCTGCTACCAAAGCCGTTGCACCTAAATCAGCACCGGTCAAAACAGTAGCCGCTAAAACGGCAGCTGTTAAGCCAGCGGCAAAACCAGCCGTTACCAAGCCAACATCAGTCAGCAGCGCTGCAAAAACTGCTGCGCCTAAAAAAGCTGAAAAAGTAAAAACTGTAAAGCCTGCTAAAGAAAAAGCACCGAAACTTAAAATGGAACGCGACAGCTTCACGATGCCAAAAGCTGAATACGCTCAATTTCATGTGCTAAAAGAGCGCCTGAATAAACTAGCCCAGCCAGCGAAAAAGAGTGAGTTGTTACGTGCAGGTATCATGCAACTGAGTGCGATGACTGATGCAGCATTGAAAGCTGCACTGGCTAAAGTACCGGCGATTAAAACCGGCAGACCTAAAAAGAAATAATGTTATAGCTGTTCTACTGATTAACTCGCCATTCCCGCATACGACTTTGCAAGCGCTTTAGCGCTTAGCAAATCTGAGTGCCTCTGGTGCGAAGGCGGGAATCAAGTCAAGGTAGCTGTCACGAATGGTTATTTATTGAGACAACATTAGTATTCACGTAGTCTGGCTACCAGCCTTTCGCGTGTAAATAATGTGCGATTGCACATATATTCCACGGTGAAGACCTTTATGTATGGTCTCGCTGGTATGACGAATATGCGGGATGGCTACATGATCGGATTATTTGATTAAACAGCTGTAAATCGCATTGGCTAATTGAATTTAGCCTAATGTTATTTCTTGCTTTTATATGCATTAATCTCGTCTATGGTTTTCTGAATCTGAGACTGTAACTTTTTGTCTTTCTCAGCTAATTGCATCGCTTTTTCTGCAGATTGTTTCGCAGCCAATACATCACACTGTGCAAGCAGTACATTCGCAAGATTATTGTAGGCAACTGCCGAGTCAGGATGTGCCGAAGTCGCTTCACGGAATGCCGCTGCTGCGCTTGTTAAATCTCCGGTTACATAAGCACTATTGCCGAGCCCCGTCAGCAATACAAGATTACCCGGCCAACGCTTCGCTGCGGCTGCGTAAGCTACTGAAGCTTTAGCAGCCCCAGCATTTTTCTCATAAGTGATGAGTGCTCTAATGACTGCCTCTACTCCGCCACTTGCAGGTAAGTCCCCTGGCTTTAATGCAACAAACGCCCAATATTTACTGCGCGCCCATGTACGCTGAAACGCACTTAAGCTCATTTCAAAGCGTTCAAATGTACCAGATCGCAGCCAGATAAGCTCTTTATCCAAGTCATAGCCAACAACAACAGCATAATGCCAGGACGGAGCCCAGGATAAACCAAGATTCTGCATCACAAGAACAACGTTGCCGGCCGCAATTTCTTTCAAAACCGCACCAAGCTCGGGTTCAATCTTTACAGCCAGTGCGCCGTGTCTGCGTGCCGCAGCAAGCATCTCGATTTGCAGGCTGCCTTTACGGCTGGGAATATAGACTTCAGAAACAAGCTGATCCGGGCTGACCTTAACATCAATAGCATTCAATGCTGTTGCTAGTGCTGCCGGGCCACAATGATATAACTCTTGCGGGAAAAATGGAGTTTCAGCCAGCTCGTGCTGCCTCGGAAACTGCGGGTTTTGTGTTACTTCACGAACCCCGCTTGCTGCGCACGCGCTGAGCAAAAAAGCAAAAGCCAGTATGAAACTTTTAAGTATCATACTGGCTGATTTTGTGTACAACGCTGTCAATTACAATGATTTGAAATTAACGCACAGACCTTGTGAAAGGGAAAATCTTAGTGAAGCCAAGGATGTCGGTAAGCAACAGCACCAGGAATATCAGCACAATCGCACCGATAATACCACCAGCCGGAGCTGTGTCTAACTGTGATGCAACTACACTTGCTTCTTCATCAGTCAATGCAGCCACGCGATCCTGTGCCTGAGCTGGGTCAATACCACGAGCAACTAAAGCCGCTTGCACATCTTCACGTGACAACGCAGCGACAATAAGTGTGCGATCTTGATTACCTTGGCTAGTGATAGAGCTCTCCGCAACCTGCTCGGCACTGATCATCGCTGCCTGTACAGTTTGAATTGATCCTGTGAATAAAATAGATGCTGCTAAAAATGCACTGAATAAACGTTTAACAAAATTCATATTAAATACTCCTTAATTAATAAAACTTCTCAAATATCCACAAGAATTTAATTACAAACCCACCTCAGAGCTATTTGCTAAAAGGAAGGTGTTTCTAGAAAACACCATTTGTTAAAATAATCTAATGCATACTACTGAGTCCAAGATATCATACATAAAACGTTGTGCATACATTTAAATAAACATTGCCAGCGGCTCGAAATTCAATAAATGACGCCTCAGTTACCTGGCTGCTGCACACCATAAATATAATAGCTTTTGGCTTCGCCGTCTGTGCGCTGGCGCACCCACCACACTGAGCCTTTTTTCACTACACCGGCACTTTGATGCATGCCTAATAACCTCACAATTAACAATCCAAGATTCGGCTGGTGCCCGACAATCAACACCGTTTTCCCACTATATTTGCGGGCCAGCTCTTTAGCAATGTGCTCTACATTGCTATCTACACTTAAAAAATCTTCGATTTTTATTTGCACCTGATTCAATGCAGAAAGAGCAGCTGCCGTCTCCAAGCAACGTTGTGCTGGGCTACATAATACGAGCGTAACAGCAGGTAAATGTTGGCTGAGCCACTTTGCCATTCTTGCAGCATCTTTACGGCCCCGCTTGGTCAAGGCTCGGTCTATATCTTTTCCGCTGGCGCTGACATCTTCAGCTTCAGCATGCCGCCAAAATATTATATCTGCCATATGTAGACCACTCTTTTAATCAGCATATTTCTCAATTAAATACTGCTGCGCACTGAATGCGGGCAACTTGGCGACAGCAGTCGTATTTGCAGTCAGCTTGTATGTGCCATCATTCTGCAAAAGCCAGGCATCATGGTTATCATCCAGATAGACCTGGCAGCATTCCTGCAGAATTCTGGCGCGGTTTTTGGCATCGGTAATCGGCCATGCAATTTCTACGCGCCGCATCATATTGCGGTTCATCCAATCGGCACTGGATAACCACATGCACTCTACGTTATCAATTTTAAAATAAAATACGCGCGAATGCTCCAGTAGGCGACCAATAATTGAACGCACGCGGATGCGTCCATCCAGTCCCTTGGCATCTACTGGCAATATACAAGCGCCTCGCAGTATCAGGTCGATTTCCACACCGGCACGCCCTGCCTTAACTAATGCCTTGACCAGCATTTCATCGGTTAATGCATTCATTTTCAATATAATACGCGCAGGCTTGCCGGATCTAGCTGCCAGCTCAGCCGCCCTGATTTTTGCGAGCATGTGTTTATGCAAGTTAAACGGCGCAACCAGAAGCTTTTGCATACGCGGCAGCTTTACCTGACTGGCGATATGCCTGAACAAGTGCTCCATATCGCGTGTAATCTGCGGGTCGGCGGTGAGCATGCTTACATCCGTATAAAGTCGCGCCGTTCTCGGGTTGTAATTACCGGTAGAAATATGTCCATAGTATTTGAGCCCAGTGCCTTCACGCCGCATCACGAGTAGCATTTTGGCATGCGTTTTAAGCCCAACTATGCCATACACCACTTGCGCGCCGACTGACTCCAGATCCTCTGCCCAATTGATGTTAGCTTCTTCATCAAAGCGCGCTTTAAGTTCAACTACCGCCATGACTTCTTTGCCACGCCTGACCGCTTCCTGCAATAATTTAAGCATACGCGGATCGGAACCGGTACGGTATATCGTCTGCTGAATTGACAGCACATCAGGGTCATTGACAGCCTCGCGCAAAAAATCTATTACCGACTCAAAACTTTCATACGGCTGGTGAATGAGAATATCCTGCTGTTTGAGCTGTGAAAAGAAAGATTGGTTAGGCAACAGCTGCTGGCTGATTTTAGGTTCAAACGGCTTAAAGTTAAGATGGCTGCCCTCGGCCAAATTGGCCCACATCATGAGTCGCGCCAGATTGACCGGTCCATGCACGCGATACAATGACTCTTTAGGCAGATCAAATTGCTTTAATAAAAATTTAGCCAGCTTTTCATCACAGCTGTTAGAAACCTCCAGACGCACCGCATCGCCAAAGTTGCGCTGCACCAAGCCCTGGCGCAGCGCTGTACGCAAGTTCTTCACATCCTCTTCATCTACCGCCAGGTCTGAATGGCGCGTAACGCGGAATTGCGAAAAGCTTAGCATTTCACGTCCGGTAAACAGCGTAGCAAGATGTGCTCGGATCATGCTGGATAGTGAAACAAATACCTGCTGTTTGCCGCTTAAGTTTTTAGGAAGTTTAACCAGCCGCGGCAATGCTCTGGGTACTCTTACAATGGCAATATTATTTTGCCGGCCAAAGGCATCAGTGCCGCCTAGCGACACAATAAAATTGAGCGATTTATTCGCCACCTGCGGAAATGGGTGGGAAGGATCAAGCGCGACCGGCACCAGTAAAGGGCGTACATTAGTCTCAAAATAGCGCGACACCCAACGCTTCTGCTCCGGTGTACGGTCACCGTGCGATACTAAACGAATGCCCTGTGCTTCAAGCGCCGGTACCAGCTCATTATTGAAAATTTCGTATTGTTTATCGACCAGCGCATGTGCAACTCTAGATATAGCCTGATAGCTCTCGACATTCACATCGCTTTGCTGCTCGCCCTCACGCATCGCATCTACGTGTGGCGCGGCACGCACCTCAAAAAATTCGTCCAGATTTGATGAAACAATCGAGAGAAAACGCAAGCGCTCCAGCAGTGGATATTCAGCATTCTGTGCCAGGCTCATGACGCGTTCGTTAAACGCAAGAATACTGATATCGCGATTGAGGAGTTTTATTGGGGAGTTTATGATCCGCATGTTATTAACAATAATATAGTTTCAAACATACTATGCGTCAATTATGACAATTTAATGAAGTTATGATGAATATGAAATATAGCGTAACACATACAGCAATCATATTGCAGCCTAGTTGTTTAACAGATTCATAACTCGGCACTTGATGTACTTAACAACTACGCCGCAAAATCATAATCGTTCATAAAATAAATTAGATTTATACAGCAAGCACCTTCGATAACAGCGCCGCTGCGGCAGCAAAACCAAATGGCGCTGTTACACAGACACTGGAGCCGTAACCGGCACAATTCAATCCAGTTACAGCAGACTCTGCATCGGTCTCACAGGTACGGTTCGGCTGAATGACGTTCTCATCAGAATAAACAGCGGTGATGCCAAATAGTGAAGCTTTGCGTTTGGAAGTTTTGTTTTTTGAATCATCGCCTTTAGGGAAGGCATAATCGCGGCGCAGACCGTTTCTGACTTTTGCCAGCAAACGGTCGCCAGTCACTAGCGATAAATCAGCCTGCCTGATTCTGGTCGGGTCAAGACGGCCGCCGGCACCGCCAGTGGTCACCATCGGGATATTGTTGGATTTACAGAAAGCCACGATTGCCATCTTAGCCTTGGCATCATCAATGCAATCAACGATACCATCGTAATTGCGATTCAACATTGCATTCGCATTTTCCAGCGTCACGAAATCTTCGATTTCATGTACGGTTGCCAGCGGATTAATACTATGGATACGTTCCCGCATCGCCGTGACTTTTGCTTTACCAAATGCGCCGTCTACTGCGTGCAGTTGTCGATTCACATTAGACTCAGCAATGTTATCCAGGTCGATCAGCGTAATCGTACCGACTGCATTGCGCGCCAAAGCTTCGGCCGCCCAGCTGCCAACGCCGCCGATACCAATGACGCAGATATGTGATGATTGCAGCTTTTTCAACCCATCTGCACCGTAAAGCCGCGACACACCGCCAAAGCGGCGCGCAAAATCTACATCATCAGATATGGTGGAATGACTGACGGTCATGTTTCCAGCACCACGAATGCTGCGGCCAGATTCTTTTCATCACTGATACTGATGTGTGTTTGGCTGATATTTTTACTTTGCAGCAATGCCTGCAACTCCGGCGCCAGAATTAGCACCGGTTTACCTAATACATCATGAGAGACTGCTATATTCTGCAAAGTTGCCGGTGCGCGCAAACCGGTACCCAGCGCTTTAGAAAAAGCTTCTTTTGCTGCGAAGCGTTTCGCCAGAAAACGTGGCTTAATGCCAGATGCCAGATAACTGGCCAACTCACTTTCAGCCAGAATGCGCTGCGCAAATGCATCGCCGAACTCTTCAAGGGATGCCTTGATGCGCGCAACTTCAACGATGTCTGTGCCAATGCCGAATATCATATGCAGTGTTTGCCGCGATTTACTGCGGTGCGAACTCTTTAATCAGTGCCTTCATTTCGCGCACTGCATTATCCCAGCCCACAAACAGCGCATGCGCCACAATCGCATGGCCGATGTTAAGTTCTTCTAACCCTCTGATCGCAGCGATCTCATGCACATTGTGATAATGCAAGCCATGTCCTGCATTCACAACTAATCCTAAATCCAGCGCATGCATCACGGCGGTTTTGATACGTGCCAATTCTGCTGCTTTTACCGTTTCATGCTCGGCATCGGCAAAGGTGCCGGTATGCAGCTCGATCACGGGCGCGCCGGTTTTTTTGGCCGCATCAATCTGTGTAATATCCGGGCCTATGAACAGTGATACGCGAATGCCAGCGTCACCGAGTCTTTGCACCGCTTTTTGCACATTACTGAAATTACCGGCAACATCTAGACCACCTTCTGTCGTACGCTCTTCACGGCGCTCCGGCACCAGGCATACATCCTGGGGCGCGACCTGCAAGGCAATATCAATCATTTCATCAGTGACTGCGCACTCAAGATTCATCTTGGTCTGCAATAAGGGGCGTAGCGCAAAAATATCCGCATCCTGCATATGACGGCGGTCTTCTCGCAGATGCAGGGTGATACTGTCCGCGCCGGACTGCTCTGCGCGCAAAGCTGCCTGCACTACGCTTGGGTATTTGGTACCACGTGCCTGACGGATAGTCGCAACGTGATCAATGTTTACACCTAATTTAATCATTTATGACTTTCTAAATACTTGGCTTAACCGCCAATAACCAAAAGTAGGCGCCTCTAAGCGACGCCAGTAAATTCCTAACACCGTCACTGCGAGGAGTGTAACGACGTGGCAGTCCAGCTGAACTAAAAAAGCAGCATAGCTACTATTCATATTTAAACCTCTGGATTGCCACACCCTTCGGGTTCGCAATGACGGAATCAGGTTTTGTTTTATCTGTGTGTATCTGCGTCGCCTAGGCGCCTACTTTTGGTTATCTGCGGCTAAATAAAACTAAAAATCTTGCAAATCTATCAATAATTGTCTTGTATGCAATGGCTTATCACCCAGATAATGCGCTAGCAGATAGCGCATCAACTGCTTGCTCTGTTGCTTGGTCTGCGCATCGGTATAATCGTCATTTTCCATATCAATCAAAGTCTTGCCTGACAATTGTACGCCATTATCATAGCGGCCCAGCGACCCCTGCAATTTAAATGCGCCGTACTCGGCTTCATAGCGATAACCTTGCAATTCTGATATCGGCTCTGCGTTTACATCCAACTCCAGCGGAATGGCATAACCCAGTTCCTGCAGAAATTTCAGTTCGAACCTGCGCAAGGTTGTACCCAGATCCTGCCCGCTAGCCAATGTCTTTAACGTATCAGCATAGTATTCAAACAATGTTTCATGCGGATCTTCCCGCGGCAACAGTCGCAATAGCAGCTCATTCAGGTAAAAGCCGCACATGAGCGCCTCGCCCTGCAACAGCAGCAGGCTGCCGTTCCAATCCAGACCATGCAATGTTTTCAATTCCTGCTTGCCGGACCAGGTCGCCGACATGGGCTGAAACGCCTGCAACAAGCCGCGCATCGCTGAACGTGGTCGCCTTGCACCTTTTGCTGTAGTTGCTACTCGACCGAAATCACGTGCAAACAGCTCTACCACCAGGCTGGTTTCCTTAAACGGATAGGTGTGCAGCACGTAAACTGCCTGATTGTCCTGACGGTGCGTAGTGACTGAAGCCATGGAATTCACGTTTAACCATCATTTTGGTGATGGCTGTTATTCACTTGATATTGATTAATAACCGAGTGACTTCAATGCGCGCTCGTCATCTGCCCAGCCGCCTTTTACTTTCACCCAAACTTCAAGATACACCTTGCCGCCGAATAGCTTTTCCATGTCCAGTCGCGCTTCAGTGGATATCTGCTTGAGCTTTTCACCGCCCTTGCCGATCAGCATTGGTTTCTGGCTTTCCTTATCGACAATCACCGCACAGAAAATACGGCGTAATTTACCGATTTGTTCAAACTTTTCAATTTCAACAGCGACTGAATAAGGAATCTCGTCACCGGAAAATCTGAATACTTTCTCACGCACCAGTTCAGCCGCCAGAAAGCGTTCGTTCTTGTCGGTCAGTTCATCTTCGGAGTACATTGCCGGCTGTTCCGGCAGGTATTTACGGATAGTCTTCAGTAACTCTTCAATATTCAGAGTCTTTTTAGCACTTACCGGCACGATATCCGCAAACGGGAATTCAAGATCAAAGTCTTGGATCAGCGGCAACAAATTACCTTTATCACCCATCAGATCCAGTTTATTGACTACCAGAATAGTTGGCGTTTTTTCTGACAGCAATTTAAGCACCATACGGTCAGCATCGCCAAGCTTCATCGGCTCAATCACAAACAGCACTACATCGACTTCTGTCAGCACTTGCGTAACGGTTTTATTCAAGCCTTTATTCAGCGCGTTGAGATGCTTTTGCTGAAAGCCTGGCGTATCCACAAACAGATACTGCGTATCTTCAGTAGTATGAATACCAAGCAAACGATGACGGGTAGTCTGCGCTTTACGCGAAGTGATCGCCAACTTGGTGCCTAGAATGTGGTTTAACAGGGTTGATTTACCCACGTTCGGACGGCCGACAATCGCCACCGTTCCGCATTTAAACACTGATGGTTCAGCAATATCTGCTTCGGTTTCGTGATCTGTCATTTTTTAGTCTTTCCAATGTGTATTTTTTTAAACTCCAGCAGCGCAAGTTGCGCTGCCTGCTGCTCCGCGATGCGACGACTGCTGCCTTCGCCTACGGTGCGTATATTGTGCTTCTCGATAAAACACTCCACCACAAACTTCTGCGCATGCGCTTCGCCGCTGGTAAGTGTAACGGTATATTCTGGCACGGCAATTTTTCTGCTTTGCAGTAATTCCTGCAGTAATGATTTTGGGTCTTTATCAATCACTTTAGGATCAATAGTATCCAGTTTTCTGGCATATAGCCCGAGTACAAATGCTTCTGCGGCGGCAAAGCCGCCATCCAGATAAGTTGCACCGATGATGGCTTCCAATGCATCTGCCAAAATAGAAGGCCTGCGCCAGCCTGCGCTTTTCAGCTCACCTTCACCCAGTTTAAGCGCATCGCCCAGATTAAGTGAAGCAGCCAATTCACTCAATGTTGCTTCTTTTACCAGTTGTGCACGCAAGCGGCTTAAATCGCCCTCCGCCAGCTTGGGAAAGCGTTGGTAAAGCTGATTGGCAATAATAAAATTTAATGCACCATCACCTAAAAATTCCAAGCGCTCATTATTGTGAGCGCTAAAACTACGGTGCGTCAGCGCCTGCGTTAATAAATTAACGTCAGTAAAACTATGCGTCAGGCGTCTGGCCAGTTCCTGCTGAATCATTATTTACTTTTTAAATGCCAAAACTTACTTAGCATTGCTAGTCGTAGAAAAATCAATTAACACACTGAGATTGCCGGCAATCGGTTTAATAACCTGATACTCAACATTTACGGCTGTACCGGAACTGGTTTTCTCAATCGTCAAATCTGATCCCTTAACCACTGAAATGTAAGCAATATTGGCGCGTTTATCGAAAGATTTTTTGATGTCACTGGCACTCATCGTATCCAAAGGCTCCTGCTTCATAGCAGTCAACACTTTTTTAACTGACAAAAACTCCATGTAAGCCGGTACAACTTTCATACCAACCAATGCAACAACTATTAGTAAAGCGGATACAACAACCAATCCCATCAACGTAACACCGTTTTGTGTTTTATGGTCAGCACGATAATTCTTTAAGTTATTTGTCATATTACTCCCCTGATTGATTGAGATTAGATTGAGACTAAGATGCTAATTTATATTAATGTTAATTAATCGAATTGCCTATTCTAGAACCCTGATCAAAATTCATCCAGATAAAAAATGCCTTACCTACCAGATTTCTTTCTGGCACAATGTTATCACGATTATCGCCCATTGCCAGGTAATGCCCTGACGGCACAATAATCTCTTCATCTTTTAAAAATTTTCCGCCCAAACTATCTTCATCATAACTGCCGATAACATCATGAATCAAAATATCATGCTGCACACTGCCTAACTGTTCACGATATTGTTTTGCTGCTATGACATTAAGCCCTGCCATTACATATTCATAATCACCGGTAAATTCAAGCTTCACCGGTTCGCCGTTTATAGTAAGCTGCTTATCCTGATATTTGATTCTATCGCCAGGTAGTCCGATCACACGCTTGATATAATCGACTGATGGTGCCGGCGGATAGTGGAATACAACCACATCGCCGCGTTTAGGCTGATTAACTTCAAAAAAGGTATTGTTCAAGATAGGCACACGCAGACCGTAAGTGAATTTATTCACCAGAATAAAATCACCGGCTAATAAAGTCGGCATCATTGAGCCTGATGGGATTTTAAATGGCTCTACGATAAACGAACGTACAAAAAACACTACCAGAATCACCGGGAAAAAGCTTTTAGCATATTCAACCAGAATGGGCTCATCGACCCCTGCCGGACGTTTTTTCCTTAGCACTAGAATATCTAACAGCCATATGAAGCCTGTTACTACTAAGATGACAATCATGAACAATGCAAACATCATGGCGTTTTACCCTAACTTTTATCTTATAAGATTACTTATCTTCAACGCGTAAAATGGCTAAAAACGCCTCTTGTGGAATCTCAACGTTACCCACTTGTTTCATGCGTTTTTTACCTTCTTTTTGCTTATCCAGCAGCTTGCGCTTACGTGATACGTCACCGCCGTAACACTTGGCAATCACGTTTTTGCGCATGGCTTTAACGGTTTCACGTGCAATGATATTAGCGCCGATAGACGCCTGAATCGCCACATCAAACATCTGGCGTGGAATCAATTCGCGCATTTTTGCAGCCACTTCACGTCCACGATGAACGCTGGTTGATCTATGCACAATCATGCTGAGCGCGTCCACACGCTCGCCGTTGACCATAATATCCAATTTAACCAGGTCTGCGGCTCTGAATTCAAGGAACTCATAATCCATACTTGCATAGCCGCGTGACACGGATTTCAGTTTATCAAAGAAATCCAGCACCACTTCATTCAGCGGCATTTCATAGCTGAGCATGACCTGACGACCCATATACTGCATATTTTTCTGGATGCCACGCTTGTTGTTACATAGCGTCATCACTGGGCCAACATAGTCTTGCGGCATCAACAGATTCACGGTGATGACAGGTTCGCGCGTTTCTTCAATACGTGAAAGTTCAGGCAGTCGCGATGGATTTTCAATCTGCACTACATCACCATTTTTAAGCAGCAATTCGTACACCACAGTTGGCGCTGTCGTGATCAAGTCCATGTCGTACTCACGCTCTAGGCGCTCCTGCACAATCTCCATGTGCAGCAAACCCAGAAAACCGCAACGGAAACCAAAACCCAATGCCGTCGAATTTTCCGGTTCAAATAACAGGCTCGCATCATTCAGGCTCAGTTTTTCCAGTGCAGTACGCAATGCCTCAAACTGGTTAGATTCAACCGGATACAGCCCAGCAAAAACCTGTGGTTTTACTTCCTTAAAACCCGGCAACGCCTCGGCGGCAGGCTTACCTGCAAGCGTCACGGTATCACCCACTTTAGCAGCAGCCAGCTCTTTAATACCGGCAATCACAAAACCCACTTCGCCCGCAGAGAGAGAAGTTTTTTGCAATGATTTAGGTGTAAATACACCAACCTGCTCACACAAATATTCTGCACCCGTCGCCATCAAACGGATTTTTTCTTTTGGTTTTAATGCACCGTCTATGACGCGTACCAGCATCACCACGCCGACGTAGTTATCAAACCAGGCATCAATTACCAGAGCTTTCAGCGGTTTGCTTACATCACCTCTAGGCGGCGGCACTTTAGCAATTACAGCCTCCAGCACATCATGCACACCCTCACCGGTCTTAGCTGAGCAACGCACAGCATCACTGGCATCAATACCGATGACATCTTCAATTTCCTGAATCACACGCTCCGGGTCAGCTGAAGGCAAATCGATCTTGTTCAGCACGGCCGTCACTTCAACGCCCAAATCCAGCGCGGTATAACAGTTAGCAACGCTTTGTGCTTCCACACCCTGACTGGCATCTACTACCAGTAACGCGCCTTCACAGGCAGAGAGTGAACGCGACACTTCATAGCTGAAGTCCACATGCCCCGGGGTATCAATCAGATTCAGCTGATAAATCTGGCCGTCATCTGCCTTGTACTGCAAAGCCGCAGTCTGCGCCTTGATCGTAATACCACGCTCACGCTCAATATCCATGGAATCAAGCACTTGCGCTTCCATCTCGCGATCAGCCAAGCCGCCGCACATATGGATAATGCGGTCAGCCAGCGTAGACTTACCGTGGTCAATGTGGGCAATGATGGAGAAATTACGAATATTTTTCATGGTTTATTTTTTAAATGTGACTATTTCAATAACTGACTAATGTTTAAAACTTGACGCTAACTGGCGTATGGTACGTTTGATTCTAATCTAACTTACATACGGGTTTAATAACAAGGGCGCTCTAGGCGCCCTTGTTATTAAACCGAACTGCTCGGATTTTACAGCAAATTCAAAGTATTAACATCTACTGATTACCGCTGGCATGATGCAACGCTTATTTGATTGCCGGTATTTTTACCGGTACATATAGCGTATTCTCTCCGCGCAATACCAACAGTGCTACAGACTTACCCGCAGCAAAACCTGACAGCTGCTTATTAAACTGCTCCAGACTCTGCACTTCAGTATTATTAAGCCCCAGAATCACATCACCACGGCGCACACCCGCCTGCGCGGCTGCACCCTGCGCATCTAAAACGATCAGGCCATTTTTACCGTTGAGTTTTTTGCGCTGCTGTGCTGTTGCTTCTTTGAGTACCAAACCGACTCGATTAACTTCCGGCTTCGCTGCAGGCTTACTTGTCTGTGCAACCTCGGTGCCTTCTGTCGGCATTTCACCAATGGCGACATTCAATATTTTCTGGTTGCCCTTGCGCAAAACTTCAACCAATACGCTCTTGCCAGGTTTTGCTGCAGCAACGGCACGCGGCAAATCAGAAGACGCCATAATCGGCTTGCCATCAAACTTAACAATCACATCACCGGCCTCCAAGCCGCCTTTATCTGCCGGTCCATTTTTCTCGACTGCAGCAACCAGCGCACCATTGGTATTCTTCATACCAAAGGATTCCGCCAGCTCCTTACTCAATTCTTGAATCACGATACCTAACCAGCCACGATTAACCTTGCCGCTAACTTTAAGCTGATTTGAAACTTCGAGTGCCACATCAATCGGAATACTGAAAGAAAGGCCCATAGAGCCGCCGCTACGGCTGTAAATCTGGGAGTTGATGCCAACCACTTCACCAGCCAGATTAAACAATGGCCCGCCGGAGTTACCCGGATTAATCGCAACATCAGTCTGAATAAAAGGTACAAAATTCTCTTGCGGCAACGCGCGGCCTTTTGCACTGACAATACCGGCGGTCATCGTGTTTTCCAGACCAAAAGGTGAACCAATTGCAGCTACCCATTCACCCACTTTTAATTTATTAGGGTCGCCTGTAGTCACCTTGGGCAAACCAGTTGCCTCGATTTTCACCAAAGCCACATCTGTACGCTTATCGGCACCGATGATCTTGGCTTTGAACTCACGCTTATCTGACAACTTGACAATAACTTCATCAGCCTCGGCCACCACATGGGCATTGGTTAAAATGTAACCGTCACTGCTGATAATAAATCCGGAACCTAGTGACTGCGATTTATATTCAGGCATAGGCGCACCATTCTGCCCTGGCACTTGTCCTGGCATAGGAATACCAAAACGCTTAAAAAACTCCTGCATTTGCTCATCACCGGGCATACCTGGAAATGGCGCTGCATTTTCTGCCTTCATATTTTGCGTAATACTGATATTGACTACGGCTGGCCCTTGCGTCTCCGCCAGCACAGTAAAGTCAGGCAAATCTTTTGCATAGGTATTTGACTGAACCACAGAAATCAAACTGAAAACAACTGCGGCAATCCAACTTCGTTTCATCTACTCACCTCATCTAGTTTGAAATTACACCAATGTTTGAACATCACCTGTATTTAATCATTACCTGTGATGTTTTGATTTGAATTATTACATGATACTGTTGCATCTGCATGACGCAGGACTACAGCACGAAATTTTTTACCATAAGGTTTTTTTGTACGGCCATAACCAATCAGATGGCCTTTTACCCAGACGAAGCCAAGCAGCAGTCCGAAAGCAGCAGCTAGGATGACGTAAAATTCGTTATTAAAGAATGTATCGGCCAGCACTGCACCAACCAGCAGAGTAAAAAGCGGTACCACATAAAGATAAAAAGCAGAACTTAGCACGATGCGCTCATCTATACCGACGACTACGCTATCACCCACATTCGCGTTGATAGCATTATCGGCCGGAAATTCGTGACTGTCATGACGGAGCAGCTTGCCCCAGGTGGCGTTACCGCAGCCGCGTTTCTGGCCACAAAGACCGCAGGCTGTACGCCTTTCGATCTCTAACATGACATGGTCATCAAAACGTTTGGTAACTACTGCAAATTCTTCAATCATGGCTGCTAACTACACTATCTGTAATTTCTTACAATTATTTCTTAAATACAACTGCATTCGCGATCTGAACAACAGTTGCTTCAGGCACGTCCCCCATCACGGTGACCAGATGCCCACTGTTTACATTTGCATAAAAGCTTGTATTGCCAGTGGTTGTCAACACGTTCTTAGGTGTCGGTTTTTCTTTAGTCGGCTTAGCCACATGCTCTATAAACAATGAAACAAAGGCCAGACCATCTGAGAATATCACATGAGTGACTGGGCCAGACTTACCCTGCACCTTACGCATCATCTGATCTACCTTGCGATAACCTGCCGGCAATGCTTTAATTTCCCAATCAATCGGTGAACCTGCATCAGCAACCAGTTCCTGCTCTTGCTCCATCACATAACTTTTATTGTGATCTATTTTGGGCTTAAACCAATCCAGCTCAACTGTATTCATCAGTGCCAGCTGATTAAAACCTATGCTTTCCAAAGTTTCATTGCGATTATTGAACATGACTGATTTGAGCAGCAATCCATACTCAGTATCAACCCAGAACCGATAACTGTAGCGTAAATTATCTTTCGGCTCTAACACTAACACCTGCGCAGGACGACCCGCAATGCGCTCAGTTTCACCGCTACGCAATGAATAGCTAGCCTTAATAGAATTTAGATCCGTCGGCAAAATTGCCGGGAACATATTCTGCGCACGGCGCTTTTCAATAACAATTTTTCCATTACGCGGGTTGTAGATAACGACATTACCACTCTGATTGAGAACTTCGCGCGGGGCGCCATCCAGAACAACATTCCGTGCAAACTCATGCTGGCCATCGTAAAGGTGGGTAATTTCTACCGATTTAATCTGTTTTGCACTCTGGCAGACAAAAACACCCTTATAACTTAAAGCGCGTGCTGCAATTGCTGCTTTTTGCAGCACCTGCCATGAATTTTCCTCAGAAGACCATACATTAAAACTTGTGAGCAAAGCTGCGATTAGTGATGCACTGGCAAAACTTCCGGCCAGAACAAAATGTTTCATTAACATCACTCCGCGTAGCTCACTGATTGAATGTAATATGAAGTTGCTGATGGCGCAGACGACTGATGAGCTGCCATATATTCGTTTGGAATTGCCTGTTCAACAACATCTGCTTGCGCCATTTCAATAGCAGGCACTTCATTACCCGACTGTACTTGATGCATCGCCATCCAGCCTACTACCATCACTGCAGCAACAGAAGCTGCAATAGACCACTTCGCAGGCAGCTTATCTTTAAACCCTGCTACTTTCTCAGCATTGCTCTGCGCTGATTTAGGTGCAAGCACCGTAGGTTCTTGATCCAGCTTATGCATCAAATTTTGTTTAAAATCTTTACTAAGCAATTGATTGCCACGCATGACATCACCAATCAAATTATATTGGATCCAGGCATCTGCTGACTGCTTGCTTGATTGCATTGAAGAAATCAGATGTGCAGCATCTTCAACTGCAATCTCCTCATCCATCAAGGCGGATATTTGTTCACTCATTATCTACTCCTAACACTTAAACAACCTCCCACATATTCTATTTTACCAACGCTTATTATCAGGCGTATCCAGCAGCGGCCTTAATTTTAGCGCGATGGTTTCACGTGCCCTGAAAATACGTGAGCGTACGGTACCTATCGGGCAACCCATAATTGTGGCAATTTCTTCATAGCTGAGACCTTCAATCTCACGCAGGGTAATTGCTGTACGCAACTCTTCAGGCAAACCCTCAACCGTGTCGTTTACCGTCTGCGCAATCTGCTTGGTCATCATGGTTGATTCCGGCGTTTCAGTGGTACGCAACTCGTCGCCGCTATCAAAATTCTCAGCATCTTCAATTTCAATATCAGTACTGACAGTGGGTCTGCGACCTACTGAAACCAGATAGTTTTTAGCTGTATTGATACCGATACGATAAAGCCAGGTATAAAAAGCACTGTCGCCACGGAAGTTAGGCAAGGCACGATAAGCTTTAATGAAGGACTCCTGAACCACATCTTCTATTTCAGATTGATCACGGATCATGCGGGACAGTAAACGGGCCAATTTACGCTGATATTTATCTACCAGCAGACCAAAGGCGCGCTTGTCTCCGCGTTGCGCACGCAACACAAGCTCATGGTCTATCTCACGATTACCTGGAGTTGGAGTAATGGCCACTACTGTAAGATTTCCTGTAGTTTCAGTCTTATTGTGTTCAATTTTATTATCATATTTGCTTACTTCGCCAGTATACCCTTGCGACGAAGCTTGCATAAAGTTTAATTGCGTAAATTCTTGTATTTTACCGGGCTGTATCATTACTAAATTCCCTCGCTATCATTAGGATATCTCTATTAATTCAACTTCCGTGGCCATACTGCGTTGCTCACAAAAAACTGTTCCTTACATATCATACATATGCTGCGTCACAATTTTTTATTCGCGCCTTGCCTGGCTTTGCAACTTGAATTAATAAAGACACCCTTTACTCATTAATCAGTTAAACACTTACTTTTTAGCTGCTGTCACACTATTTCTGTTGCCTTTTACAATGACCGCGATACACTCTCGTTAGTTCCTCAGTGTTCAAATTACCTCATACCTACAGATCAACAACTTATGCAGCAATTCGACGTTTTAATTATCGGCAGCGGCCTTGCGGGCTTATCACTGGCACTGCGCACGGCAGAGCACAAGAAGATATGCCTGGTTAGCAAACGCACCATAAACGACTCTGCAAGCAACTGGGCGCAAGGTGGTATTGCTGCAGTATTAAATGACGAAGATTCTATTGAAGCGCATATTCAGGATACTCTGACAGCCGGGGCTGGTTTATGCGATGCGGCCGTTACCAGAAAAGTAGTTGAACATGGCAAAGAGACCGTTGAATGGCTCATTGAGCAAGGCGTTAGTTTTACACGCGAGCAAGATGACAGCGGCTACCATTTAACCCGCGAAGGCGGCCACAGCCATCGTCGTGTCATTCATGCTGCCGATGCAACCGGCCATGCGGTACAGACCACACTGGCACAGAAAGTGAGTCAGCACCCCAACATTACCCTGCTTGAGAATCACATTGCAGTGGACTTAATCACCACACACAAAGTAAAAGTAAAAGACCCTGAGCTTCTCAACAGCAATGCCTGCCTGGGTGCCTACGTGCTCGACAACACTACCGGAAAAGTCATCACCATCGGTGCGCAGAATACGATATTAGCCACTGGCGGCGCCGGCAAGGTTTACCTCTACACGACCAATCCTGATGTCAGCACCGGTGATGGCATGGCGATGGCATGGCGTGCGGGTTGTCGTGTTGCAAATATGGAGTTTATTCAATTCCACCCGACCTGCCTGTTTCATCCGCATGCAAAATCCTTCCTGATTTCAGAAGTTGTGCGTGGTGAGGGTGGCATTTTAAAACTGCCCGACGGCACCAGATTTATGCCTGAATATGACCCGCGGGCCGAACTGGCACCACGCGACATTGTTGCGCGCGCCATTGACTTTGAAATGAAAAAACGCGGCATTGATTGCGTGTATCTGGATATTTCCCATAGATCACTGACGTTTATTCAAGAGCACTTTCCTAACATTTACCGCCGCTGTCTGGAACTCGGTATCGATATCAGCAAAACACCGATTCCGGTGGTACCGGCCGTACACTTTATGTGCGGCGGCGTCATGACCGATGATATCGGCCGCACCGATATCAACAACCTGTACGCGATTGGCGAAACTGCCTGTACCGGCCTGCATGGCGCCAACCGCCTGGCCAGTAATTCGCTTCTTGAGTGCCTGGTATTCAGCCAGTCTGCAGCTGAAGACATCTTAAGCCAGCCAGAAAAACCAGTACCAACACTGCCATACTGGGATGAAAGCCGCGTCACCGATGCCGATGAAGAAGTGCTGATTACCCATACCTGGGATGAACTGCGCCGCTCCATGTGGAACTATGTCGGCATTGTGCGCACAGACAAACGCTTAAGCCGCGCCTTGCACCGCATACACATGCTGCGTAATGAAGTGCACGAGTTTTATAGCAACTTTAAAATCAGCAACGATCTGATTGAACTGCGTAACTTGCTGCAGGTGGCAGAACTCATTGTAAGAAGCGCGATGGAACGCAAGGAAAGCCGCGGCCTGCATTACAGCAAAGATCATCCTGACACCGATGCAGACCCTATTCCTACCGTGCTGGAACCTTCCAACTATTACAGCTTGCTCGATCGTGAACATGGTCACCATGACCTTGAACACAATCATCAGCATTAAACGTATTTAAACTGCTCATCATGCCATTATTGCGCTTGGTTTTTGTATGCCTGCTGCTTTTATCAAGCACGTCCAGTCAGGCTGAAGACACTTTCACGGTTAGCCGTGTCTATGATGGTGATACCGTTGAGTTAAAGAATGCCAATGGCAAATTAAAATTACGCCTGACCGATATTGATGCTCCCGAGCGCAATCAGGAGTACGGTCAAAAAGCACGGCGCGCCTTAATCCAGCTCTGTAAAGGCAGCGACATTAGCATTAACGTCGAGCTGGCAGGTAAGGACAAATACAATCGACACCTAGGCAAACTGCAATGCAACCAGACCGATGCCAGCGTATACATGGCTGCACAGGGTTATGCCTGGTATAACGAAAAATATTCAGACAATCTCGCTGTTAAGTATGCTGCCGCTACAGCTCGCAGAGATGGAATCGGACTTTGGAGTGCAGACAAACCATTACCCCCGTGGGTTTGGCGACGTTTGTATGGCAATGCATATCAGTCTGCCAAGTAACCTGCTGCTCTAAGTTGTATAAAAATATCCGAATTTTCTACTAAAACTAAAACTTATTTAAATTTTTCGTCATTTAGCGCAGGCAAAAATCTAAATGCACACTGATTCAATCGTCATTGCTAGCGAAGCGTGGCAATCCAGTATTCAATTATTAATAATAAGACTCTGGATTGCCGCGTCGCGTTGCTCCTCACAATGGCGGCTTTAATTTAGTTAAATGTTCCCCAGATTTCCACCCGAGCATCACAAATGCACTACAACTTCCTATGTGCTTCAGCAAATTAAAAAATGTATGTGGAAATAACCTCACTCAAGTTAAATCATAATTAAAAAGTATTGCTAGCTTTAATCACAATCTTACGTATAATCCTCAGCAATTCATTACCCTACGCCAACCAATCAGCGTAGCGGTCTCTTACCCTGATTATCTTCCGTATCTCAAAATACCGAAAATAACCACACATGCCTAGACCTCGATTGGTGTTGCTTCATTTTTAAGTAATAGGTCGGCCTAATACCTAAACTGGAGCATTACCTTGACAGCACAAACAACTAACACAACTGACATAAACTCGCCTATTGACGGCTTTCAACCTGAGGCCATCAAAGCCGACCTGACTATTGAAAAAAGCTCACTTAACTTTAACGAGCTAGGCTTATGTGAGCCGATTCTGCGTGCTATCGCAGACACCGGCTATACTAACCCGACACCGATACAGGCCAAAGCAATTCCGCTGGTGCTTAACGGCGGCGACCTTCTGGCAGGCGCGCAGACAGGCACTGGTAAAACCGCAGGTTTTACTTTACCTATTCTGCACCTGTTAAGCCAAAAACCGCTTGCAGATATTGCCAAAGGCCGCCCACGCTGCCTGATGCTGACGCCGACACGCGAGTTAGCTGCACAGATTGAAGAATCAGTAAAAGTCTACGGCAAACATCTGCCGCTTACTTCTACCGTAATCTTTGGTGGTGTTAATATCAACCCGCAAATCAGCCGTTTGAAAAAACCGCTGGATATTCTGGTGGCAACACCGGGTCGACTGCTGGATCACGCCGGACAAAAAACCATTGATTTATCCGGCGTAGAAATTCTGGTGCTGGATGAAGCCGACCGCATGCTGGATATGGGCTTTATCCGCGACATTAAAAAAATTCTGGCAATGCTGCCTAAACAACGCCAGAACCTGCTGTTCTCTGCGACGTTCTCAGATGAAATCAAGACATTAGCAGATGGCTTGTTACGCAACCCGGGCTTTGTTGAAGTAGCGCGCCGCAACACGGCATCTGAGTTGGTAGAGCAAACTGTACACATGGTGCCGCAAGCTCATAAACGTGATTTGGTAAGTCACCTGGTGACTGCTAACGACTGGAAACAGGTACTGATATTTACGCGTACCAAGCACGGCGCCAACCGCCTGGCAGAAAAACTGGTAAAAGACGGCATTGAAGCAGCAGCCATTCACGGCAACAAAAGCCAAGGCGCGCGAACCAAGGCACTTGCCAACTTTAAAGATGGTAGCGTACGCGTACTGGTAGCTACTGACATCGCCGCGCGTGGCTTGGATATTGACCAATTACCGCAAGTAGTTAACTTTGAGTTACCTAACGTGCCGGAAGACTACGTGCACCGTATTGGCCGTACTGGGCGCGCCGGTAGCAGCGGTGCCGCTGTGTCACTGGTAGACCGTGAAGAACTCAAGCTGCTTAAAGATATTGAAAAACTGATCAAGCGCGAGATTCCAAGAGTACAGGTTGAAGGCTTTACACCAAACGCCAACCCGGAGCCAGAAGCACCACGCGCACCGCGTCCGCAGCATGGCCAGAAGCGTAAACCGCAGAATAACAGTCAAGCTGTAAATAGCGCGCCAAGAACACAAAGCAAGCCAGCGCCGCAAAACAAACCAACTACGTCACAAAGCAAACCGATGTCAGAGGCAGCAAGACATCAGGCTATGCCACAACCGGCGCTGTTTTCACCTGCAGTACCAAGCCACGGCAACAGGCCGCGCAGTAATACAGGCGCCAATCCAAGTCGTCCGAATGGCGGTGGTTTTAAAGGCGGTACAAACAAACCGTCCGGCAGTCCAGGCAGTCAACATAGAAGCGGCGGCAGAGGTCGCTAAAAATATGCGCGATCACTAATCATAATCTGGTTCAATTCGCGCAGTCTCATCTAACATTTAATTTTTGTAAATAATGAAAATCTGGGTTGATGCCGATGCCTGCCCGGTCGTGATTAAAGAAATTTTATTCAGGGCTGCAATCAGAGCACAAATCACTACCACATTGGTAGCCAATCAGTTTCTACGCACGCCGCCATCAGCTTTTATCAAAACCATGCAAGTACCAAGTGGTTTTGATGTGGCAGACAACCGGATTGTTGTAGAGATGGAGATCGGCGACCTCGTGATTACTGCCGACATTCCGCTTGCTGCACAAGTGGTAGAAAAAGGTGGCTATGCGCTCAATCCGCGCGGCGAACTTTATACCATTGCCAATATTAAAGAACGTCTGGCGATGCGCAACCTGATGGAAGAATTACGCAGCAATGGTGTCGATATCAGCGGCCCCGCTACGTTTAACCAGAGCGATAGACAGGCCTTTGCGGCGGCGCTTGATCGCCTGATCAGCAAACACCACAAAATTTAACACACGCGTAATACCGGAATATTTCATTTAGGAATATTTAAAATATAGTTTAAAATCTTACACTTAATTTTTTACACAGCTTATTATTAACAAAGCCAGCTTGAGGACCCCACCATGCAAATCGCAATGAACACCGTAGTATCAATGACTTATGAATTAAAAGATGCCGATGGCAACGTGCTTGAATCAAGTAGCGATCCAGTGGCTTACCTGCATGGCGGCTATGACAATATTTTCCCTAAAGTGGAAGAAGCGATGCACGGCAAAAAAGTAGGTGATGTTGTGATTGTAGATTTACAACCAGCTGATGCTTTCGGTGAATACGACGAAGAGTTAGTGCAAATCGAGCCAGTTAGCGCCTTCCCTGCTGCCGATTTGAAAGTGGGCATGCAGTTTGAAGGTGAAGACGAAACCGGCGAAGTGATTTTATACACAGTTTCAGAAATCGCGGACGGCAAAGTAATCGTTGACGGCAACCACCCTTGGGCTGGTGAACGTGTGATTTTCACTGCAACCATCACTGAAGTGCGCGCAGCAAACAAGGAAGAAGTTACACATCAGCACGTTCATGGCGCTGGTGGTCACCACCACTAATTAGCGCAGGCCGTTTGCCATTAAAGCAAATCTGGTCGCAACTAATTCAATATAGCTGCTACGTTACACCTGGGTTTACATTCAGGTAGAACTGGCAGCTATATTTTTTAGCTTATACAATATTTCTAATGCCTGTCTTGGCGTTAAATCATCCGGCTGAATAATTTCCAGCTCGGAAACTACCGGGTGCATCGCAACCTCTTTTGGCAGGGCATCTACAACAAACATATCCGGCTGTGCTGAACTGGTTGCAACCTGATTATTCTCCAATTGCGTCAGTTTACGTTTTGCAGCATTCACGACACTTCTAGGGATTCCAGCCAGCTGCGCCACCTGCAAACCATAACTCTGGTTGGCAGCACCCTCTTCCACCTTGTGCATAAACACAATATTGCTGCCGTGTTCTACCGCATCCAGATGCACATTAGCGGCGTACTTAAACTCATCCACGATACGTGTCAGCTCAAAATAATGCGTTGCGAACAAGGTATAAGACCGATTCTTTTCCAGCAGTTGTTTAGCCACGGCCCAAGCCAGGCTCAAACCATCAAACGTAGAAGTGCCACGGCCAATTTCATCCAGCAACACCAGCGTTTTATCGGTTGCGTTATGCAGAATATTCGCGGTTTCGGTCATCTCCACCATAAAGGTCGAACGGCCGCCAGCCAAATCATCTGATGCGCCAATACGCGTCATGATGCGATCAATTCCACCGATTTTTGCCGACGTTGCTGGCACATAGCAGCCGCAGTTTGCCAGCAGAACAATCAGCGCCGTTTGCCGCATAAAGGTCGATTTACCACCCATATTGGGGCCGGTGATCAGCAACAGCTGACGGTACGGGCTCAATAAAACATCATTGGCAATAAAAGGCTGACCGGAAGACTGCACCGAAATCTGCTCTACAACCGGATGACGGCCATTGATGATTTCAATACCGGCATCGGTGGTAAACTGCGGCGCAACGTAATTCAGGCTGATTGCACGCTCGGCAAAACAGCACAGCACATCCAGGCTTGCTACTACGCCGGCATTGGTTTGCAGCGCAGGAATATACTGACCAAGCTCCGTCATCACCTGCTCATACAGCATTTTTTCACGCGCCAGCGCGCGGTCATTAGCACTCAGCACCTTGTCTTCAAATGCTTTAAGCTCCGGTGTAATGAAGCGCTCTACGTTTTTCAGAGTCTGGCGGCGGCGGTATTCTGCAGGCGCACTTTCCGCCTGTGTGCGACTCATCTCAATATAAAAGCCATGCACACTGTTGTATTCAACTTTTAAATTGGTAATACCAGTGCGCTCTTTTTCTGCGGCTTCAAATTGCAGCAGAAAATCACCGTGGTCGGTTTGAATCGCACGCAATTCATCCAGTTCGACATCGTAACCATCTGCAATTACGCCACCTTCGCGCAGCACTACGCTTGGCTCTGCCTTGATTGCAGTGGTCAGTAAGTTAACGACAGCATGCGGCGCAGATAAATTATCACTGAGCGTTTGCAACAGGCTGGATGTATGATTTTTTAGCAGCGTTTGCAACAACGGTAATTGCTGAAGGCTGGCAGCCAGCCCAGATAAATCACGCGGTCGCGCTGTTTTTAATGCAACGCGCGCCGTAATACGCTCAATATCGCCTATTGGCCGCAACGCCTGCCTTAACTCCGCATAGCGCCCGCTTGCTATCAAATCGGCAATTGCCTCATGCCGTTTCATGCTCAGGTTTCTATCACGTAGCGGATGATGCAGCCATTGCCGCAGCAAACGTGCGCCCATGGCAGTTTGCGTCGTGTTCAAAAGTGAATACAGGGTTGGAGATAGTTCGCCGCGCAGCGTGAAGTCAATCTCAAGGTTGCGACGCGTGGCAGCATCCAGCTGAATATAAGCGCTGGTAGTTTCTACACTGATGGCATTGATATGCGGCAGTGTTGTGCGTTGCGTATGCTTCACATAATCCAGCAATGCGCCGGCAGCACAGATAGCAGGTTTCAAATCGGCACAGCCAAAACCGTTGAGGTCGTAAGTATTGAATTGCTTGGTAAGCGTGCTGAACGCGCTGTCAAAATCGAACTGCCACGGACTTAAACGTTTTTTCGCGACCTTGGCCAAACTGAGCGCTGTATGCTGAAAATCATCAGAGAACAATATTTCGCTGGGCGCGATGCGTTCAACTTCCTGCGCTAGCAAACCCACTGCGATTTCGCTCAGCACAAAACTACCGGAAGCTAAGTTAAGGCGTGCCAGCCCCAATACACCATCAGATTGAAAAATACTGAGTAATTGATTATCGCGTGATTCATCAAGCAAAGCCGTATCAGTCAGCGTACCTGGCGTTAGAATGCGCGCCACTTCACGTGCCACCGGCCCCTTGCTGGTTGCCGGGTCACCTACCTGCTCACATATTGCAACCGCTTCGCCGAGTTTGGCAAGTTTAGCCAGATACTGCTCTGCCGCATGATAGGGCACGCCTGCCATTTTAATAGGCTGACCATTACTGCTACCACGCTGCGTGAGCGTAATGCCGAGCAATCTGGAAGCTTTTTCCGCATCCTCAAAAAACAGCTCGTAGAAATCACCCATGCGGTAAAACAGCAACATGTCAGGATGCTGTGCTTTTAACCCCAGATACTGGCGCATCATGGGTGTGTGATTCTCAATGTCCGCAGCTATGTCAGCCGCGCCATTGTCATTTTGTATCTTGGTCATTCAAGTGGTCATAGATAGCCTAAAGTCTGCGTATTCTAACCCACTTGATGCCAATCAACCGCGAATTGAAACTGCGTTAATCCAGTTTTTCTATGCCCATGGCCTTAAGCACATATTTTTCATATATCGGCTCAGAAGTACCTTTTTTCATCTTGTAGATAAAGTATTTCTCAAAGGCGATTTTCGCGTAGTGCACCCACTTGCCCTTCTTCATCCAGCTTGCATTGCGCGGTGGGATTTGCGGTATTGCAACAAATGCAGCACCGGTATCACCCATATCAGCCAGACAGATCGCATTCCAGGTACCCTTCGCATCTGCGGCTTGACCATTTAAATCAGCTGCAATGTTATGCGCGATAGCCGTGACCATGGACTCAATCATATAACCGGTTTTCGGCGCACCGGTAGGTACCGGCGTCACTTCCACCGGAGGAATTGCTACACAAACGCCGGCAGCGAAAATATTGCGATATTTCTTGCTACGCTGGTGCTCATCTATCAACACAAAACCTCTGGGGTTACATAAGCCTTCAACAGCGGCTACTGGTTCAACTCCCTTGAATGCAGGTAACATCATTGAGTATTTGAACGGCAACTCATGCTCTTTCACTACATTGCCATTCATATCAAGTTCAGTCACAAACATTTTACCCGCTTCAACCTTGGTAACCTTGGCATTGGTGATCCATTTAATGTCATTGTTACGACATTCAGATTCCAGCATGCCTTTGGAATCACCCACACCGCCTAGACCTAAATGGCCGATGTAAGGCTCACTAGTGACATAGGTGATGGGTACTTTTTTGCGCAGCTTTCTCTTGCGCAGATCCTTATTCACAATAAACGTGTACTCATAAGCCGGGCCAAAACAACTCGCACCGGGCATGGCGCCGATAATCACCGGGCCCGGGTCTTTAATAAACTCCTGATAGGCGTCCCAGGATTCTTCAGCATGGTCTACAGAACAGATAGAATGCGTGTGCCCACCGTTGGGGCCTGCACCCTCAACTTCATCAAAAGATAACTTAGGCCCGGTAGCGATGACCAGATAGTCGTAATTCAGTGTTTGGCCATCTGCCAGTTGCAGGCTATTTTGCTCCGCATTTATGTTACTGACCGGCTGTGCAATAAAATTAATACCTTTTTTCTCAAGGTAAGACCGTATCGGGAAGGTTATTTTTTCACGTTTGCTCCAGCCCACAGCCAGCCACGGGTTAGAAGGCACAAACTGGAAATAATCTACCGAATTCACCACGGTGATCTGGTGATTATTGCCAAGTTTGGCTTTAAGTTCATAAGCAGTTGGCATGCCGCCAATACCCGCTCCCATGATTACGATATGTGCCATTACCGATGATTTATAGTAATTAATTTGTTACTGGTATTACCTCTAACGAACGCTTGATAGAAATTGCTCCGCGCACCTGTCCTTCGCCATATCCCACGGCTTTATCTTGCGGATATTCTTTTAATAGCAATGCACGCACTCCCTCTGAGATATCAGATGGCTGCCCATGGCACTGCAAGCACATGGCCTGGGTCGGAATCGCTTTCATGTATCTGAACCAACGACCATCTGCCTCATCACGTACGGTGGCTACTTCCATTCCGCTAAGAGGCTTTCCCTGCTGCTGAGCAAGGTCAAATCCTGCTAAAACATTTTGCTCCCAAGCATCCGGAACACCTTGCACCGGATTACGATTTTTCAGGGAAACACGCTTTACCACTCTGCCATTTTTTGAATACTCATTTGCCAGCGCTGGTGCAATTTCCTTGCAAACGCCTATGGCGCTCTCAGCACCTCCGAGTGCCAACTGTTTCTTTAACGTACCGCCTAATATCTGCATAAATTCCTGCGCAACTTTTCTGCTTTCTTCCAGATATTGCGACTGCTCTGCAGATGTATTGCCAGCAGCAAAAACAGTGCTTGCTGCCAGCAATGAAGTACCAGCTATCAGTTTGGATAAAATACCGGACAGGTTCCTATTCATTTTTACGCTCCTAAAGTTTTGACTGAGCCGTTTTAAGGCCATCATCAGTCCAGGCAATAATGCCGCCAGTCAAGTTATACACCTGAGTAAAACCCGCAGATTGCAATGTGCTGGCAGCCTTTGCCGAGCGTTTGCCGCTGCGGCACTGCACAATCACCGGGCTATCCTTATATTGTGTGAGCTCACTGAGCCGCGCTTCCACCTGCGCAAGTGGAATATGAATAGCGCCTGCAATATGCTGCTCCTGCCACTCATGAAGCTCACGCACATCTAAGATAATGGCTTTTTTCTCTGCAAACATGGCAGCTGCCTGCTTTGGTGCCACCGAAGCCAGTTCAGAGTTGCAAGCAGCCAGCATTGCAATCACAGCGAGATATAAACCCAGTTTAAGTTTTGTAAACATCTGTTGTCCTTTGCTCATTACTTGGCAAGTGCTTCGTTAATTTCCTGCAGGCGCACTTCATCAAGCTCACCCGCTGCAGCTGACAGGTTAAGCAACGCCTGCAATACCTGATAGCGGCTACGCGAAAGAGCAAGGCGGGTATTGTGCAATTCCTGCTCGGAGTTCAGCACATCGAGCGTGGTACGGTCGCCTACATCGCGCCCCAGCTTTGTCGAATCAAGCTTGATTTCGGCAGAGCGCAGCGCCTGCTCCAGCGCCTTCACTTGCCCTTGCCCGACCGTCACCGCCATCCAGGCAGATCTTGCATCACGTACCGCACTCTGGCGCGCAACATCGGTCTGGCTAAGTGCCTGCTGTTCCAGAGCAATTGCTTCCTGGTAACGCGCATCACGCATACCGCCGGTATACAGCGGAACTGTCAGCTGCACACCGAGACTTATCTGACGATTGGTGAGGTCGGCATCACCGTTGCCTAAACCTTGCAAGCGTTCACCACCGGCCTGAGCCACCAGATTCAGTACCGGCGCATATCTGTCTTTAAATTTACCAGTTTCGGCTTGAGCAATTTCCTGCTGCAACTGCTGTATATACACTTGAGGATGATTGCTTTGCGCGCGGCTTATCCAGCTTTGCATATCGCCGCTGGCATAGCGCTGAAAATCCGTTTTGTTCGTCAATACAGCTAAAGGTGCATCACGGTTACCGGTAACGTCACCCAGCGCTTCACGCATGAGTTGCAAGCTGCTTTCCGCCTCTAGTACCTGAGAAGTGAGCAGATCAAATCGTGCCTGTGTTTCATGGGTATCAATAATCGCCACATCGCCTTCGGCAAAGCGGGCTTTGGCACTTGCCAACGCTTCAGCTACTGCCAGTTGCTGCGCTTTGAGCGTAGCAAGCGTATCTTTAGCTCGCAGCACATCAAAATAAGCTTGCGCCACTCGCAGCATCAGCTGCTGAGATTCCGCGGCCAACTGCACTTCAGCCAATGCGGCCTGTTTGTTCAACTGTTTTACTGAGCCGGCACGCAGCGCGTCATATAACGGGTATTCCGCACGCAGATTCAAGTTTAGATCAAGGCCAGCATCCGTTTTGGTGCGGAAATCGGTTGTGCCTTTATTACTGCTGGCGCCACCTGCAAACTGCGCATTTGAAAATCGCGCATCAGTGATTTTGTTATCGTTACTGACACCCGTCGCGCCGGCATTCAATGTCAACTGAGGGCTTGTTAGCGCATCAGCTTGCAGGCTCTTGGTGCGTCCGGCATTCGCGGCTGCGCGCGCTGCAGCAAACGCAGGATCTTGCGTGCTGGCAGCCTGCCAGGCTTCGAGCAGATCAAACGCATGTGCCTGACTACTGCCTAAGGCTAGCACTAAAAATGAAAGCTGAATGGAGCGACGTATTAGCATAATTAGCAACCTGAGGTAGCCCCAAGCTTGCGCATGATGTTTTCCATCAGGCACCAGCCGGTAAAACCGCTTTGCAAAAGATTAATGCCGATAAAAGCAGTAAAGTACAGCCAGTATTGGCTCACAAACAGCGGGCTTTCCTGCACGCCTAATGCCAATGACAGCAATATCAGCAACCCGGCAATTACTCGAACAAGTTTCCATGAAGTCATATTTAATTCTCCTATTAATAAAATTCTATTAAGCAAACTTGTGGCGGTAGGCCACAAAATACAGCAGCGGGATCACCATTAACGTCAGTAGTGTTGATACAAAAATACCGAATATCAATGAAATCGCCAGCCCGTTAAATATCGGGTCATCCAGAATAAAGAAAGCGCCCAGCATTGCCGAGAATGCCGTGAGCATAATCGGCTGCGCACGTGTAATGGCAGAGCTAACGACGGCTTCCTTAAACGGCTTGCCGGCTGCGACTTCCAGATTGATAAAATCCACCAGCAAAATCGAGTTTCTGACGATAATACCGGCGAGCGCAATCATGCCTATCATTGAAGTTGCGGTAAATTGTGCGCCTAACAGGGCATGGCCCGGCATCACGCCGATAATCGTGAGCGGGATCGGTGCCATGATAATCAGCGGCGTCAGATACGAACCGAACTGCGCTACGACCAGCAGATAAATCAATATGAGGCCAACCGCATAGGCCGCGCCCATGTCACGGAAAGTTTCGTAAGTCACCTGCCATTCGCCATCCCATTTGATGGCATAACCACGCTGGTTATCAGATGGCTGCTTGATAAAATACTCATCTAATTTGCTGTCACCCGGCGCGGCTATTTCGCCCACAGCTTTACGCATGCTGAACAGACCATACAACGGGCTATCCAGCTTGCCGGCCATGTCTGCCATGACGTAATTTACCGGCAGCAGATCCTTATGATAAATAGGCTGCTCACGCAGGGTATTTTCAACCGTCACCAGTTCACGTATCGGCACCAGTTTACCGCCAGCAGTAGCTACGGAAAGTTTGAGTAACTCGTCAATATCGCTTTGTGCTGCGACTGGTAAACGCAGCCGCGTTGCAGTCGGATATTTGCTGGCATCATGCAAGTGAGTCACATCATCACCCGCCAAACCGGCACGTAAAGCAGCCACCACCGCAGCTTGTGGCACACCTAGCAGCGCAGCTTTTTTACGGTCTACGATCAATTCGATTTTTTTGGCATCGGCAATGCCGCTGTCATCTACATCAACTATTCCTTGTGTACCTTCAAACACTTTACGCACTTGCCTTGCCAGTTTTAATCTATCAGCATCATCCGGCCCATAAATTTCTGCCACGATGGGTGAAATCACTGGTGGCCCCGGCGGCACTTCTACCACTTTCACATTAGCACCCAAGGCTTTAGCAATTTTCTGCAAATGCGGCCTGACTCTGCCAGCGATGGCATGGCTCTGCTCGTCACGGTCATGTTTATCTACCAGATTCACCTGTATGTCGCCCAATTCACCACCGCTGCGCAAATAGTACTGACGCACGAGGCCATTGAAATTGATTGGTGCCGCAAGGCCAACATAAGCCTGATAATTGGTCACTTCAGGCAAGGTAGATAAATAAGCGGTCATGGCATGCAGTACGCTTGCCGTTCTTTCCGGCGGTGTTCCCGCTGGCATATCCACCACTACTTGAAACTCGGATTTATTATCAAACGGCAGCATTTTCATCACCACCAGTTGCGCCACTGGCAGCACCAGTGAAATTACAATCAGTCCGAGCACGGCAAAACTCAGTTTGCGTCGATTCTTTTTGCCGGATTGCTCATCCAGAAACGGGCTAAACAACCTTACAAATAAAGGTGCGATACGTTTAGTCAACGCATCTTCGTGCTGCGCATGACGCAGCCACAGGTTAGACAACCAAGGCGTGACCACAAAAGCCACTGCCAGTGAAATCAGCATGCCCATGCTGGCATTGATAGGAATCGGGCTCATATACGGCCCCATCAAACCACTCACAAATGCCATTGGCAGCAAGGCGGCAATTACTGTCAGTGTCGCCAATATGGTCGGGCCGCCGACTTCATCTACGGCAACGGGGATAATTTCCTTCAAACTGGCATCAGGACTAAGCTTCATGTGGCGATGAATATTCTCCACCACGACAATCGCATCATCCACCAGAATGCCGATAGAGAAAATCAACGCAAACAATGACACGCGATTCAGTGTAAACCCCCAAGCCCAGGAGGCAAACAGAGTAGCCGTCAAGGTAAGTATTACCGCTGTGCCGACGATCATAGCCTCACGTCTGCCGAGCGCGACAAACACGAGAAACACCACCGCAGAAGTTGCAAATATCAGTTTCTGTATCAGCTTCTGCGCTTTTTCATTGGCGGTTTCACCGTAGTTTCTAGTGACTTTGACTTCAACATCTGCAGGTATCAGCACATTTTTCAGGCTATCAATCTGGCTGATGACGGCATCAGCCACTTCTACTGCATTCTGGCCGGGTTTCTTGGTTACACTGATCGTAACCGCCGGATGCTCATCTTTACTGCCGGCTTCGCCGTACCACACATAGCGTTCAGCTGGCGGCGGGCCATCGGTCACTTCTGCAACTTCACCCATGTAAACCGGCTGGCCGGCATGCAGGCCGACGACTAACTCGGCTACATCTTGTGCATCTGCCAGATATTTACCGACTTCCACCGCAATTGCCTGATTATTGCTGATAACTTCACCCAGCGGCGCGCCCATATTTGCTGACTGCAACGACCTGCGCATGGCTTCAACCGTAATATTGGCCGCTGCCATTTTTGCCGGATCGAGCATGATATTGACAGCACGGCCAGGCCCGCCATGCGTGACTGCCTCACGCGTACCTTTTACATGTTTAATTTCAGCTTCCAGTGCATGGGCTACACGCTCCAGTTCATACGCGCCCTGCTGCTGATTTTTGGTATATAAGGTGGCAGTGAGAATAGGCACATCATCGATGCCTTTAGGCTTGACGATAGGTTCACCCACGCCCAGATTTTTCGGCAGCCAGTCCTGATTAGATTGAATGGTGTTATATAGGCGTACCAGTGCCTCGGTGCGTGGCACACCCACCTCAAACTGCACCGTGATGATCGCCATACCGGGGCGCGATACCGAAGTAACGTGCTCAACATCGGCTATCTGCGATAGCACCTGTTCTGCAGGCACTGACACCATCTGCTCGACATTTTTCGCCGAAGCACCTGGAAACGGAATCAGCACATTTGCCATCGTGACATTGATCTGCGGCTCTTCTTCGCGTGGCGTTACCAGCACTGCAAACAGACCAAGCAGCATTGCCACCAGCGCAATCAGCGGCGTGATCTGTGCGCTCTGGAAGTATCTGGCGATACGGCCTGAAACGCCCAATCTTTTTGCGCTTAAGTCAGCTGAATTTTGTGTATTGTTATCGTGCATATTTATAGGCTCTGTCGCTTATACTATTATTTTTTCAGGAGCTTTTTCGTTTTAAAGTTCGCTGCTGCAATCGGGTCAAGTGCAAGCTTTTCGCCGGCTAGCAATCCAGCCAAAATCTCCACGTTATCACCCTGTTTGCGCCCAACTCTTACCTGACGTAACTGCGGATCACCCTGCGCATCCACCACATATACTGCCATTAACTCACTGCGTTTAATAACGGCCTGTGACGGAATATAAATCTGGTTTTGCAACTTGCCAGAAGTTGTTGGCAGTTGCGCACGCGCAAACATGCCCGGGCTCACGCTGCTTAAGTTTTGCGGCAACAACAAGCGTACTTTCACACTGTTAGTTACTGCATCGGCAGTCGGCAGCACAGTAACTTTAGACACAGTCACACTACGCTCGGCTTCTGCTGCAGCTGGGATGACCACCTTGATATTGCCACCAGCTTTAATACTCGCTATCTGGCTTTGCGGCACATTCACCACCGCACGCATTTCTTTGGGGTCATACAGTGCAAGTAATGGTTTACCCGGCATCGCCATATCACCTTGCTCGGTCATGACTTCTGCCACGATTCCTGCATAAGGCGCCGTTACCGTGTGCAAGCCGCTTTGTACATTTGCCATGCCAGTTTGCGCCAGCTCTGCCTTGGTCTGCGCTTCGGCTGTTTTGTAGTCTGACTCTGCGCGCTCCAGCGCTGCCTGACTGATATATTGTTTTTCATGCAGGCGTTTTTTACGTTCATATTCCTGACGTGCAGCACTTAGCTGCGCGCGCGCTGCCCCTACCTGCGCCTGGCTGGCGGCAGCCTGCTGATTAGCGATACGTGTATCTATGCGTGCCAATACCTGGCCGGCTTTCACCTGGTCACCGGCTTTTACATTTAAAACGGTAATGCTTCCGGAGACCTGTGGCGCCAGCAAGCTGCCCTTTACCGCTTCTATCGCGCCTTCTACCGTAATGAACTGCTCTGCGTTTGACCTTGCAACAGTGACGGTTTGCAAAGGCTCAGCTAATGCATTCATGCCGAAGCCTGCTAAATAGAATGAAACCAGCACGAACTTGAATGGCTTGAACTTTAATAACGTGATTTTGAATAATTGGATCAAAACAATTCTTCCTCTAAGAAAATATTGTTGTTTATTAATATTTACTTGCAATATATAACTATATAGTTATATAGTCAACATGTAATATTTATGTATAATGAGACTTAACTAAAAAATTTACTATGGAATTAAAAATGAGTGCATTGAATGACCGCTCACTCGAGTATGTAGCAAAATACTTTAAAGCACTGGCTGAGCCAATGCGACTCAAAGTATTGAACGCGCTGCGTGACGGAGAAAAAAATGTAGGTCAGCTGACCGAAATATCAGGCTGCACGCAAGCCAATGTTTCAAAACATCTATCGCTACTAAGCCAGTATGATCTGGTCAAGCGCGAATCGCGCGGCAACTGCGTGTTCTACAGCATTGCGGATCCGAGCATATATGAACTTTGCGAGCTGGTTTGTGGCCAGATTGCAAAACGCATGATTGCGGAAGATGACATCAAAATGATGTTTATTGAAGCAAACAAACTGCAACCACAAAATCTGCAGTTAATAGAAAAAAAACTTAAAACGGGCTAAGACGGATCACTGTTACAGTAAAGAAACCAGCATCTTCACGCTCAACAGCAGTAACAACACCCCAAAAATCTTCTTCAAAGTCTGTACCGGCAAGGTCTGAGTGAGTTTAGCCCCTATCGGCGCAGTAAAAAAACTTGGGATAGTCACCAGCAGCACCGCCGGCAAATAAACAAAGCCTAGTGTGTATTCAGGGCTAACGCCACCAGCCGCAAACCCGTTAATCAGATAACCGAGCGTACCGGCAACAGCGATTGGAAAACCAAGTGCCGCAGATGTACCAATCGCCTTACGAATATCAATATTACGCCAGGTCAGATAAGGCACCGTAAGTGAACCGCCACCGATAGATACCAATGCAGATATGGCGCCAATACCAAATGCAACTAGGCTCAACTCGACTTTACCGGCGTGAGTACCGGATGCATGAATTTTTTTGCTGCGAAACATTTGTGCTGCAACATACGCCATAAATACTGAAAAGAATATGGCCAGACCTTTGGAGCTGATTTGTGCGGCAACAAACGTAGCCAGAAAAGTACCGGCAATGATTGCAGGTGTCATCGTTTTTACCAGCTGCCACATCACCGCGCCATTGGCATGATGCGCCCGCAGACTCGAAAAAGATGTCACCATGATACAAGCCATGGAAGTCCCCAGTGCAATATGCACCACATTATCCATAGCAAAACCCTGATAGATGAATACCGTGGTCAGCACCGGCACCAGTATGCCGCCGCCGCCAATACCGAGCAGGCCCGCCATCAAGCCTACGAATGTGCCTAAGGTCAGAAATACAAGAACCAATTCAACGCTCATCACAATATCCTGTCATTTAAAATACAAAACCACGCCAGCTTACACCAAGCTGCGTGGTTAGGATTCGCAAAAGCAGACTCTAAAATTCCAGCAAAGCTGGAGGCTTATTAAGTAAGTCCTCAAAAAGGTACTAACCCCTTGAACTGCCCAAGACAGCGAGCTCTACTCCTTTCCCAATTAAGGGGAAGGTTGGGATGGGGGTGCGAATGACAAATTCACGTTAGTTAAATTCCACCTCCACCCTAACCCTCCCCTTGCAAAGGGGGGGGATAATATTGCTAATTTTTAATTTTCATTACTATATGACCGACGTATAGGTCAAACCTTGTGAGCCCTCTGGCAAAGCCGGGGTTATCCTTATTAAATTAAACAGCAATGCCCTGCGCGTCAAACAAGCCTTCAAACAATATCGAGCTCAAATAGCGCTCGCCAGAATCCGGTAGGATCACGACAATGGTTTTACCGGCATTCTCAGGACGCTTGGCATAGCGCACGGCAACCGCCACAGCTGCGCCGCAGGAAATACCGGAAAGTATCCCCTCCTCGCGCGCCAGCCTCTGTGCATAAAGAATGGCCTCTTCATTACTCACCTGAGCAATGTCATCGACAACAGATAAGTCCAGCGTATCTGGCACAAAACCTGCACCAATGCCCTGTATTTTATGCGGTGCAGGCTTCAACTCCTCACCCGCGCGCTTCTGGCTTAACACCGGACTGGCAGCAGGCTCTACCGCAACAGTTAACACTTGCTTGCTTTTGGTGTTTTTAAGATAGCGTGAAACACCGGTAATCGTGCCGCCAGTGCCTACACCGGCAACAAAAATATCGACATTACCATCGGTCGCATCCCAGATTTCAGGGCCGGTGGTTTTTTCGTGAATCGCCGGGTTGGCCGGGTTTTTGAATTGCTGCAGCAGCACATAACGATCAGGATCAGAAGCTGCAATTTCTTCAGCTTTGGCAATCGCACCGCTCATACCTTTGGCGCCTTCAGTCAGCACCAGCTTTGCGCCATAAGCTACCAGCAGCTTGCGGCGCTCGATACTCATGGTTTCCGGCATCGTCAGTGTGAGTGGGATGCCGTGCGCGGCAGCAACAAAAGCCAGAGCGATGCCTGTATTACCGCTGGTAGGCTCGACGATTTCTTTGCCCCGCCCTAACAAACCGCGCTGCTCGGCGTCCCAGATCATGGCTGCGCCGATACGGCACTTGACCGAGTAAGCAGGATTACGGCCTTCTATCTTGGCCAGCACAGTAGCCTGAGCGCCATCAGTAATACGGTTTAATTTAACTAGCGGCGTGTTGCCAATAGATTGAGCATTATCTTGAAACCAGTTTGACATGAACATTCCTTTTACATACGTTTGCTTAATCACAATGCATAATTTGACTATACAGAAAATAATACTCTATCAAAAATGTCAGTAGTCAAATAATAACTATTAGCTATTTATTAAGCATAAAAAGTAATTAGGCGGCGATGCCAAATACTTTGAATTTCTACTCACTTGGAATTTCTGGATTCTTGATTTTTTTGGGAGGTAAAATAAATTCTCCTGGATGCTGATTAAGCCGAGTAGCCAAACTCTTAATCAGTGCACGCCACTGATTAAAGCGCACTTTACGCGACTTCATCGCTACATATAATGCCAAGCCAAAACTCACTGTGAGATTCACTAATCCGATCAAAGCCAAGCATAAGCCGATATAAGCAGCCGATTGCCAACTCAGCATAAAATCCAGACTGAAACTTGCAAAACCAACAAACGCCGATGAGAAGGCAATATGACGGATATCAATTGGCAAGCCAAGCAATATACCAAGCCCGCTCATACCGCCAAGCAAGCAGCCAAAATAAAAATTACCGGCCAGCGCACCCAGATTATTCTCAACATAATTGGCGACCCGCTCCAAACGCTGCGCCCCCATCAACTTCTGCATCCATTTAACAGCGCGCAAGCGCTGTGGTATTTTGTTATATACCGCTAAATTGTCGTGATAACCCGCGATCAGCCCCGATAAAAACAGACATACACCAGCAACTGCAGCATAAAACAGCGCCCCGCTACGCATTGGATCAATATCTGCCAATAAATGATTTGCTTTATTAGCATCAATAAATGACTGCCCGGTGAAATGCAGCACCCCCCATGCAAGCAGCATAGCCATTGGAATGGCAATCACCACATTACCAAAAATAGCGACAAGCTGACTGCGCATGGTATTTGCAATCATGGCCACCAGATTATCCATCTCTTTGGATTTAGTATCAGAGGCATTATCAATAGTTGCCGCAATCGCCGCTGCCGTCATTGCCGGCTGTTTAGTAGCAACGGTAAAATGCAAGATGTGGATCAGAATAAAGCCAAGTCCGTAATTCAGGCTGAACACAATCGCTTCAGTCAACGGTGCCAGATGCTGTTTTGCAAAAACAATCTTCAGCATCGCCATCATGGCAATGATCACACCCGCGCCCATTGCTGATCGCATCAAGGCATAATATTCGCTGCGGTTTCCAGTGATATAGTGTTCACCGGTGCGGCTCGCATTTTCAGTCACGCGCACCGCCATCAGCTCCATGCTTTCACGCCAGTGCTCATACAAATCGTTCTTATGACACTCGCTATAGACCAGCGCCTTAAACAATCTGACTATTTCAATATCGGCAGACTCACCATGCTGAAAGTTATGCAGAATAGTCAGCAACTCTTCCAAACGCGACACCTGCTGCAACATGCGTTGCAGAAGCTGGGTAAGATTGATACTGGTTCCGGTTTGCGCACTGTTGCGCCTGATTTTCGCTATGATTGCCTTGCATTGATCAAGCATCACCAGGATATGCTTGATATCAATCTGACCGGCTTGATCAGCCTGCTCGCTCAAAACTTGTGCTAACTCACTTTGCTGCATCACAAAAGGCGAACTATGCTGCTCAAGCTCAGGATAATTACGCAACAACTCCGGCTCAAGACCAAGCGCGGCGATACGGTAAGACAGTACTTGCGAAGCTGCAAATAAATTTTGCTGACAAGTATCAGCAAGCGTTTTATCGGCTAAATCGAAACGCATAGCTTGAATCAATTGCACCCATACTTCGTCCGGCACTGCACTCACCCACTGCTCGTCACTTGTTTTAGTGAAGAACAAAGTGAACAAGTCAATCAGATAATCTCTGTTGATAGCATCAGGCAACAGCTTGTGCGAGATGCGCCTGCGCATTTCAGAAAAGAAGCTGGTAAATACAGAGTGGCGTGAGATTAAAAATAAAGTAATTGGTTTACTCTCACTTAATAATTGCAAAACTGTTTCACGCAGCAATTGCGCTTTTTGCGGATCTGTCGTAAGTAAGTAACAGAGCGCCTGAATAGCTTTTACCGCAAGCTCGGTTTGATCTGGTTTAGCCGGCCTGATTTCAGCAACAAGATCAGTAATTAGCTGCTGCGCATAATGTTGCTGCTGAGCGCATTGCTCAAACACCTGTTCCATACCATTCAAATTCTGACTCGCGTTTTTTTTCATATTCTTAAGTATGTTTCCAAAATCTGTTGCTGTGTGATGGTGATACCTGATCAGGCTGTTTATTAAATCTGATTTAATCAGATGTTCAAAGAAGAAAAAAAGTTTAATGCAATGCCTCGCAAACCAAAACGGTAGCAAGGCTGCAAGTTTAACTGTAAGAAGTAGCATCTGCCACTGATGTGCAGATGCTGATTTGAATATAACTTAAAGATTTATTGAATCAATTACTAACGAGGGTAAACACTAAAATTTTCGTAAAGCCGTCATTGCGAGCAAAGCGCGGCAATGACGATATTTAAGTATGTACTTAATTACTTAGGCGTTTTAAGACTTTCAGTCAAATGCGGATTCAGTGTCTGCAGCATCTGCGAAAATACTTTAGGGTTACCCGCAACGATATTACCGGTTTTCAACCAGCTTTCATTGCCTTCAAAGTCACCGACAATTCCGCCAGCTTCCTGCACCAGCAAACCACCGGCTGCAATATCCCAGGTTGATAAATTGATTTCAAAGAAACCATCTACCCAGCCAGCAGCCACATAAGCCAAGTCGAGCGCTGCTGAACCAGGACGGCGAATACCGGTAGTTTTCTTGATCATATCTTTCAACATATCAAGATAAGTATCCAGATGCGTGAAATCACGGAATGGGAAACCGGTAGAAATCAGTGAATCCTGCAATTTACTACGATTAGTTACACGGATACGCTTGTCATTGAGAAATGCACCGCGGCCTTTAGTTGCGGTAAACAGATCATTGCGCACCGGGTCATAAATCACAGCCTGCGTCAGTACGCCTTTTTGCTGCAATGCAATTGAAATACAGTATTGTGGAAAGCTATGCAGGAAATTGGTCGTGCCATCCAGCGGATCAATAATCCAGATATTTTCAGCATCCTGATTGCTCTCGCCACTTTCTTCACCTAAAAAACCATGGTCAGGGTAAGCATCTTTGAGGATATCGATAATCGCCTGCTCAGCGGCGCGGTCCACATCACTTACAAAGTCGTTATAGGTTTTGGATTGAACTGTGATTGAGCCAACATCCTGAGATGCACGGTTGATAATACGGCCAGCTTCACGGGCGGCTTTAACTGCGATGATTAGCATTGGATGCATGACTAGATTTTCTTAAAGAACTGATAAAATGCTATTTTAACTTTTATTGACCTTAACACCAAATCAAGTGTTAATAATCTGGATAAACAAAACATCTTTAATAACATCCGCGTCGTTTTATGCCAAACCAGTCATCCGGGTAATATCGGCTCAGCCGCGCGTGCTATGAAAACTATGGGCTTGCAGCATCTGTATCTGGTGAACCCCCTGCACTTTCCTGACCCGCAGGCAACGTCTCTCGCAACCGGAGCCGCCGATTTACTGGAAAGCGCCACCGTATGCAGCAGTTTATCTGAGGCCTTAACCGGCTGCGCATTCGCGATTGGTATGAGTGCGCGTAAAAGACAAATATCACATGAACTGGTCAATGTACGCGAAGGCGCTTCACGTGCCGTGCAGATCGCAGCCAGCCAGCCAATCGCGCTGGTATTTGGTACCGAAATGAGCGGACTTTCCAATGCCGAACTTGATTGCTGCCAGCTACTTGCGATGATTCCTGCCAACCCGGAATATTCATCACTCAACCTTGCAGCAGCTGTTCAAGTCATGAGCTATGAGATCCGTATGGCGATTACTGAAGGCACACTGGAAGTTGATGCCGTGCCCACTGAACTTGCCACAAATGAAGCATTGGAAGGCTTCTATTCTCATCTGGAAGATACGCTGATCAAAATCGGCTACCTGAACCCAAGTGCGCCAAAAAAACTCAGTGAACGCATACGCCGTATCTATTCGCGTGCAAAACTGGAAAAAGAAGAAGTTAATTTACTAAGGGGCATATTAACCTTATCTGTAACCCCTAAAAAACATACCAAGTACTAAACCTAGCATTTTAGTCAACTATAGATTTGTGGCATAATATTAATCATGTTTAATCATATAAAAGAAGATATATCCATCGTGTTCGAGCGCGACCCTGCGGCACGCACACACTGGGAAATCCTGACTACCTATCCTGGCGTGCATGCGTTGTTGATGCACAGATTCAGCCATTGGTTATGGAAGAAAGATTTCTTCTGGCTCGGTCGCTTCTTCTCGCACATTGGCCGCTGGCTGACTGGTATTGAAATTCACCCGGGAGCGACTATTGGTCGCCGTGTATTTATTGATCACGGCATGGGCGTAGTGATCGGAGAAACCGCTGTAATCGGTGATGACTGCACACTTTATCATGGCGTCACTTTAGGCGGCACTTCCTGGAATAAAGGTAAACGTCACCCTACTCTGGAAGCAGGCGTTGTTATTGGCGCAGGAGCTAAAGTGCTTGGCCCGATTACGATAGGCGAAGGCGCCAAAATAGGCTCCAATGCGGTAGTGGTGAAAGACGTACCGGCAAACGCAACCGCTGTTGGCATTCCGGCACGCATACTTGAAGAAGAAAAATCCAAACAGCGTGAAGCCACTGCACAAAAAATTGGCTTTGCGGCCTATGCAGTTGGCAATGATGAAAATGACCCGATGATCAAGGCTATTCACTCGCTTTTAGATCACGCTGCCAAGCAAGATTTAACGCTGCAGAACTTACAGGCACAGCTGGACAGACTGAATATGGACGTCGAAACAGATGCCGAGATAGGTGAAGCATTTAATGTACAAGCTGCTAAGAAAATGCCGGATAAGAGCCAAGAATAAAAAATAAGTAATCAACAATGAACTCAAACGCATAATAGTTGACTAAAATTGTAAGGTATTTTACAATCCATGTTCACCATTGATATTTTATAAAGTCAAAGATTATGCGCTTAACTACCAAAGGTCGATTCGCCGTCACCGCAATGCTGGATCTGGCAATAAACGAAACTCAGGATGCTACGGATAACAAACCCGTTACACTTGCAGCGATTAGTGAACGTCAGGATATTTCGCTTTCTTACTTGGAACAGCTGTTCAGCAAATTGCGTCGTCAAGGTTTGGTGAAGAGCGTGCGGGGACCTGGCGGTGGCTACAATCTGGCAAAAGCCTACAATGAGATTTCAGTATCTGAAATCATTAATGCGGTAGATGAGCAGATTGACGCGACCCAATGCGGTGGTAATGAAAACTGTAAAGATGAAGGCCGTTGCATGACGCACGACCTGTGGACTGCATTAAATACTAAAATACTGGAATACCTGGCAGGTGTTACTTTGGCAGATATGGTTGCCTCACAAAAAGAGGGCAAAAAAATCACCATTACGCCGCGTAGCAATAATATGGCAAATACTGCCGCCTACAAAAGCGAGGCTGCTGCATAAGGCAAACCGCAGTCTGACGATACCATGAGCAGTGTATATTTAGATCACAATGCTACAACGTCGCTGGACGGACGCGTGCTCGAAGCGATGTTACCTTGGATGAGCGAGCAGTCTGGCAACCCAACCAGCCGCCATGTATTTGGTCGCACTGCCCGCACTGCGATTGAACACGCCAGAGCACAGATAGCTGAAGCGTGTGGAGCTTATACTTCGCAAGTAGTATTTACAGCTAGTGGCACCGAGGCTAATAATTTTGCGGTAAAAGGCATTACAGCCAACCAGGAAGCATCACAGATTTTATATAGCGCGATTGAACACCCGTGCATTAGTCGCCCTGCTGCTGTATTAAGGCAGCAGGGCTTTAAAAGCCAGTCAATTGCAGTAAACGGGCAAGGTAAGTTAAATTTAGCGCACTTGGAATTATTGTTAAGCACACCGACTAATCTAGTATCGGTGATGCTGGCAAATAATGAAACCGGCGTCATACAGGATATTGCTGAAATTGCTGAACAGGTAAAGCGTAGCGGTGCATTTATGCATACGGATGCAGTGCAGGGACTAGGCAAATTGGCGTTGAGCTTTACTGATTTAAATGTGCATGCAATGACGGTTTCAAGTCATAAGATACACGGACCGCAAGGTGCAGCGGCATTGATACTGGATAAGCGTGTCGACATCCAACCACTGTTGCACGGCGGCGGGCAGGAAAGAGGTTTACGCAGCGGCACAGAAAATGTCGCAGCCATTGTAGGGTTTGGCGTGGCATGTGAATTGGCGGTTGCGAACCTGAACACTTTTGCCAGCCATACCAAGGCATTGCGTGATCAGTTTGAACAAGGTTTGAAATCGCTGAATGCTACGATATTCAGCAATGAGGTAGCGCGGATACCCAATACCAGTTTTTTTGCGGCAAATGGTATTGAAGGTGAAACATTAGTCATGGCGCTAGACCGTAAAGGCTTTGCTGTTGCGAGCGGCTCTGCATGCTCCAGTGACAGCACCGAACCCAGCCATGTGCTACTGGCCATGGGAGTCAGCGAAGATATGGCCCGAGGCGCAGTACGTGTAAGTTTTGGCGGGCACAATACAGCACAACAAGTGTCTAATTTATTAGTGACACTGAAAAACGAGATTTTAAGATTAAAACAACTGACAGGCATTGCTGCATAACACCAGTCAGGTAAAAGATACGATTATTTAAATTGCAAGGATAATGAACACGATGTCAGCATCAGTAGAATTACCAGTTTTCAATAAGCACGATGACGCTCATCCAATCTATTTGGATTACTCAGCGACTACGCCGATAGACCCGCGCGTTGCCGCAAAGATGATTCCATATTTAACCGAAGAGTTTGGCAACCCGGCATCACGCAGCCACCCTTACGGTTGGACTGCTGAAAAAGCCGTTGAAAACGCACGTGAAGAAGTCGCTAAGCTAGTGGGGGCGGATCCACGCGAAATCGTATGGACATCAGGTGCAACTGAATCAAACAACCTGGCAATCAAAGGTGCTGCAAACTTTTATTCAGGTAAAGGCAAACACATCATTACCGTGGCAACCGAGCATAAAGCAGTGATTGATACGGTACGCGAACTTGAGCGTCAGGGCTTTGAAGCCACTTACCTGCAGCCTGAACCTGATGGCTTGCTGGATCTGGATAAATTCAAGGCAGCGATTCGCCCAGATACGGTACTGGCATCAGTCATGCTGGTAAATAATGAAATCGGTGTGATTCAGGACATTACTGCAATCGGCAATATCTGCCGCGAAAATAATATTATTTTCCATGTAGATGCTGCGCAGGCTACCGGTAAAGTACATATCGACCTGGAGAAACTGCCGGTGGATCTGATGAGCTTCAGCGCACACAAAACCTACGGCCCAAAAGGTATTGGCGCATTATATGTACGCCGCAAACCACGTATCCGTATCGAAGCACAAATGCACGGCGGCGGTCATGAGCGCGGCATGCGTTCAGGCACACTGGCTACGCACCAGATCGTAGGTATGGGTGAGGCATTCCGTATCGCCCGTGAAGAAATGAACGCTGAAAACGAACGCATCCGTTTCTTGCGTGACAAACTATTACATGGTCTGCAAGCGATTGAAGAAGTGTATGTAAACGGCGATTTAGAGCACCGCGTGCCGCACAATTTAAATATCAGCTTCAATTATGTTGAAGGTGAATCATTGATCATGGCAGTAAAAGGTATTGCGGTATCGAGCGGTTCTGCATGTACCTCAGCCAGCCTGGAGCCTAGTTATGTATTACGTGCGTTAGGCCGCAGTGATGAACTCGCGCACAGTTCGATTCGTTTTTCAATTGGTCGCTTCACGACTGAAGAAGATGTTGATTACACCATTGAACTCATGAAGAGCAAGATTGGTAAATTAAGAGAGCTGTCTCCATTGTGGGAGATGTTTAAAGATGGTATCGATATATCCAAAGTCGAATGGGCAGCCCATTAAAAACTCATTCTTTGTCCGCTAGGCGTTGTTAGCTGGCGGCTCATTTAGAAAACTAAATGTCGCCACCATCTGCCTAGCCCAGCGAACAAATGACTGAGTTTAAAGTAAAGTTAAATTATTGAGATGAATTAAAAGGCGAAGCAAAATCAAGGCGGCAAGTCGCAGACAGTACAAATAGTACGGCAAGGCTTGCCAACGCAGAGTTTGCGAGTCGCTTTAATTCACATTAGGAGAAGTAAAATGGCATATTCAGACAAAGTTTTGGACCACTACGAAAATCCAAGAAACGTTGGTTCTTTAGATAAGAACGACCCGCAGGTTGGTACCGGCATGGTTGGTGCACCGGCATGTGGCGACGTGATGAAACTCATGATCAAGGTGAATGATAACGGCATTATTGAAGATGCAAAATTCAAGACCTATGGCTGTGGTTCAGCAATTGCTTCAAGCTCACTGGTAACAGAGTGGCTCAAAGGCAGAACCATTGAAGAAGCTTATGCGATCAAGAATTCTGAAATCGCGGAAGAACTGGCTTTGCCTCCGGTGAAAATTCACTGCTCAGTGCTAGCAGAAGATGCCATCAAGGCAGCAGTTGCCGACATCAGGGCTAAACAGGCAGCTAAAGAAAGCGCGTAAGCGAGAGACGATTATGGCAATTACATTAACAGAAACCGCGGCGAGCCGTGTTGAGAAATTCCTTGCCAATCGCGGCAAGGGTGTAGGTTTACGCCTGGGTGTTAAAACTACCGGCTGTTCCGGCATGGCTTATACGCTTGAGTTCGTAGATGATATGCAACCCGAAGACATCGCATTTGAAAGCCACGGCATTAAAGTGATTGTTGATCCTAAAAGCCTGGTCTACATTGATGGGACTGAACTCGACTTCACGAAAGAAGGCTTGAACGAAGGCTTTAAATTCAACAACCCTAACGTCAAGGATGAGTGCGGTTGCGGTGAAAGTTTTACGGTTTAAGTTATCTAAGCATGTCCAACGCACAAAACGATTATTTCCACCTTTTCACCCTGCCCGAGCAGTTTGATATCGACACAAAACTGCTCGAAGCCAATTTCCGCAAAATACAATCAGCAAGCCATCCAGACCGTTTTGTCAGTGCCGCAGCGTCCGACAAACTGGCTTCGATGCAGTTGGCAACGTTATCAAATGAAGCGTACAGCACTTTAAAAAATGCTGCGCGCCGTGCCAAATACCTATTGGAAAAACATGGTATTGATGCAGTAGCCGATACGAATACCGCATTGCCGATGGATTTTTTGATGCAGCAGATGGAGTGGCGTGAGCAGCTCGAAGACGCAAAAGCAGCAAAAGATATTCCCGCAATGGATAAGCTGTTGAGTCAATTACGTTCTGAGGCCAAAGTGCTGGAACGCGAGCTTACCGGCTTGTTTGATAATAAAAAAGATTACGCCACCGCCACCGAAGTGACACGCAAGCTGATTTTTATTGATAAAGTTTGTTCTGATATACAGCAGGCAATCGAATATTTAGACTAGCATAACGGTTAAAATATTTAGCCGACTGGTCAAAACGTAAAATAGAACAACGACATAATATGGCATTACTCCAAATTTCCGAACCTGGCATGAGTGCCGCACCCCACCAGCACAAGCTGGCGGTAGGCATTGACCTAGGCACAACCAACTCACTGGTTGCCACAGTGCGCAGTGCCATGAGTACTGTATTGCAAGATGACCACGGGCATGCATTGCTGCCATCAGTCGTGCGCTATGCGCCGGATGGATCAGTGATCGTCGGGCATGAAGCGCAGGCGCAGCAAAGTGCAGACCCGACCAATACAATTATTTCGGTCAAACGTTTTATGGGTCGCAGCATTAATGACATTACCGACAGAGCGCATATCCCTTACAAATTCGTGTCGACGAATGAAGATCAAGCAGCAAAAGTACTGCAGATTGAAACCCGCGCTGGACGTAAAAGTCCAGTTGAGATATCTGCTGAAATTCTAAAATCATTAAAATCCCGTGCAGAAAAATCATTGGGTGGAGAATTAGTTGGTGCAGTCATCACAGTGCCTGCTTACTTTGACGATGCGCAACGCCAAGCCACCAAAGATGCAGCCCGGCTTGCCGGTTTAAATGTATTACGCCTGCTGAATGAGCCGACTGCAGCAGCCGTAGCTTACGGTCTGGATAATGCTGCTGAAGGTAACTTCGTGATTTACGATCTGGGTGGCGGTACATTCGATGTTTCTATCCTGCATTTATCCAAAGGCGTGTTTGAAGTTCTCGCCACTAACGGTGACTCTGCATTGGGCGGCGACGATTTCGACCACCGTATCTATTGCTGGGTGTTAGATAAAGTGCGCGAAGTGACCGCTAACTTAGCGCCATTGACAGAAGGTGATACCCGCTTATTACTCACAAAAGCACGGCAGGCTAAAGAATGGCTGACCGAGAATTTTGAAGCACAGGTATTGTGTCGTTTAAGTAACGGCATTCTGGTAGATGTCACACTGAGCGCGGACCAGTTTGTAGAAATCACGCAGCATCTTGTTACTAAAACCATGTCACCTACACGCAAAGCAATGCGCGATGCAAACCTGACCATTGAAGATATTACCGGTGTTGTCATGGTCGGTGGCGCAACACGCATGCCGCATGTTCGTCACGCAGTAGAAGAGTATTTCCAGCAGGAACCGCTCACCAATCTGGATCCTGATAAAGTAGTCGCGCTGGGCGCTGCCATTCAGGCCAACGTATTAGCCGGCAACAAAAATGATGAAGATTTATTGCTGCTGGATGTTACGCCATTGTCACTTGGACTGGAAACTATGGGCGGCCTGGTTGAAAAAGTCATCCATCGCAACAGCACACTACCCATCGCGCGCGCGCAGGAATTTACCACCTACAAAGATGGCCAGACTGCTATGAGCATCCATGTAGTACAGGGCGAACGTGAACTGGTAAGTGACTGCCGTTCACTAGCGCAATTCGTGTTACGTGGCATCCCGCCAATGGCAGCCGGCGCGGCACGTATTCGTGTTACATTCACGGTTGATGCCGATGGCCTGCTCTCAGTTTCAGCACGCGAACAAAGCACAGGGGTTGAAGCGCGTATTGAAGTTAAGCCGTCTTATGGCCTAACTGAAGATGAAATTACCACCATGCTGAAAGCCTCTTTCAGCAGCGCTGAAGAAGATAAAAAATCACGTATGCTGGCAGAAGCGCGCGTCAGTGCTGGTGCAATTATCAGCTCAGTCACTGCCGCACTTGCCGCAGATGGCAGCCTGATCAGCGAAGCTGAGCAAAATGCAATCAGAACTGAAGTCGAACGTTTGCAAACTATTGCCGCTGCAGATGACGCAACGGCAATTAACCAGGCGGTTGACGCACTCAACCACGCCACTGAAGCCTTTGCGGCTGCACGTATGAATGCAAGTGTAAGCCATGCGCTCAGCGGTAAAGCTATTAACTCTTTGGAAATGTAAAAATGCCACAAATTATCGTACTGCCACATGTGGAACTATGTCCGGAAGGTGCAGCAATTGAAGCCAAAACCGGTGAATCAATCTGCGACACCCTGCTTAATCACGATATTGATATTGACCATGCCTGCGACAAAGCCTGTGCTTGCACCACCTGCCATGTGATTGTGCGCGAGGGGCTCAAGTCACTCAATCCATCATCAGATCAGGAAGATGACTTGCTGGACAAAGCATGGGGATTAGAACCGAACTCCCGCCTATCTTGTCAGGCTGTTGTCGGTACTGAAGATCTCGTGATTGAAATACCTAAATACAGTATTAACATGGCCAAAGAAGGACACCGCTAAGCACGCGCGCCTTAATTAAAGATTGTTACGGCGATAAAAAAAGGAAGCCCAACTGTGGCTTCCTTTTTTATGGTGCTAGTTTTTATAGATCTAATTTTTACAGCCCTACCGCATTCTCCATAAAATGCACATTACCGGTGGCCAAATCATAAATACCACCAACAATCGCAATCTGCTTGTTAGCCAGCATATCCTGCAAAATCTCGCTACTATGGATAATTTCATCCATCTGCACCTGAACACTAAGCTCACATACTTTTGCTACAAATTCAGCATTAGAGGAATCACGGCTTTGCAATACGCTTTTTTCCAGACGTACAGCAGGTTTGATCAGATTGGTAATCTCACCAATATGTCCATCTTTAAAGTTATCACAGGCTGCTTTTACTGCACCGCAACCGGTATGTCCCAATACTACGATCAACTTGCTACCCAGGTATTTACAGCCAAATTCCAGACTGCCAATCGCTTTATCTGAGGCAATATTGCCAGCCAGACGCACACTGAACACATCACCTAAAGCCTGATCAAACACCATTTCAACCGGTGCGCGTGAATCGCTGCAACTCAGCATAGAGACAAATGGATGCTGCTTATCTTTTGTCATCATGACAAGATTATGCAGGTCCTTATTGGCAGTCAGATTATTGGCGAAGCGGTGATTACCGTCAATCAGAATATCTAGCGCCTCTTGCGGCGTCATTTTATCGCGGTCGAGTAATGGATGTTTATACATGCAGGTTTCCTGAATTAAGTTTCAGGATGCAATTATACCTGACAGGTGGCATATGCATTACAACTGAACCAAACCAGCTATTTTTAAACAAAAAAAGCCCGCTACTGGAGCGGGCTATTAAGGGGGAGATTTAGACTATAAGTCGATTGTATTTCTTAGAACGCAAACTGCGTACGGAACAGAATTGCTTTTTCGCTATCTTCACTGTCGCCGTTTACAGTAATGCCAGTTGTTGCGCCAATTGGACTCTCAAAGTCTGTTTTCACATAATCAAGCATGAAGCGCACATGCGCATTTGCTACAAATTTAACACCTGCAGTAAACGCTTTAGCTTCAGCGAAGCCAGTACCTAAGCCAGCACTTTTGAAGTCACCTGCATCAAATTTACTATAACGTGCACCAATTTCCCAGGCACCACCGCTGAATGTTTCAGGATTGAAATCATTCTTAGGTTTCAAAGCGCCGAAAGCACCTGATTTGTAACGATCAGCATGTGATTCACCTGTAATCGTCCACAATGCTTCCGCATACCAAGTTTTCACATCCACATCAACATTAGATAAAGTTGTGTCATAGTCATAACTAGTTGTTAAATATTGACCTTGTAATTTAACTGGACCATAAGCAACAACAGCTTCAGCGCCTTTACGTTCTCTATCAATAGCCTTATCAGTATTATCTAATGTACCTGGAGCACTTGGTGCGGTAAAGAATGTTGCACCACGAGCCTCTGTTGAACGGTTACCGCCCAGACCAGCACCTTTAGGAATATCACCTTTGGCATAAGCTAAACCAGCATGAAGGACCATGTCTTTATTGTCCATCAATTCAGCAAAGTTAGCTGTAACACGACCGATAACGTCTTTATTATCTACACGGTTATCTGTTTCAGCCGCATTGCTGCCATTTGAAAATGCCAAAGCGTAAGTTAAACCTTTTTTAGGTTCACCATGTACCATTGCGCCAATTTCTTTAGCTGGGATGTAAGCATCAACAAAGCTACGCTCAATAAAGTCAATGTTGTTTGAACTAGTTAACTGTTCCAAGCTGAACGGCATTTTGAACAAACCAACACGGAACTGCACTGGTTTCCACCATGCAACGTTTACATAACCAACATCAAGTGTTGGCGCACTGCCAACGCCATTTAATACAACTTCACCTGAGTAATAGTCGCCGAATTTAACTTTGGCACCTAAACGCGCACGACGCACATCAAATGTATCAGCACCTACAGCACTTGCTGCTCCGCTAGTGTCATTGTCATTGCTGTAGTCATAAGTACGTGAGTCAAAATGTACACGACCATTTACTTGTAAACTATTCTTGCCATCGCCGCTCTCAAGAACGATACCATCTTTATATTTAGCAGAAACTGAACTTGCTTTTTTCTTCTCAGCAGCTTCTTTTTCACCTGCACGGCCTTTTTGTAACAGCGCGCCTTCTTCTTCTGTTAACACACCTTTAGCAATCAATGCATTCACAATATCGTCAGTTGAGTCGGCCATTGCATTAGCACCAAAACCCAACATAAATGAGCCTGCTACTGCTGCGGCTACCAAGCTACTTAATTTGTAATTCATTTAGAATCCCTCTTGTTTTAAGAAATGTTTACTGCGTTTTTTCAACAGGAGGGATTTTGCGGCGATTGTGTGACATTTTGATGACAGATAATTATTTGGTAAAAAAAACGTCACTTATGTTGTATTTTTGCAACAACACTTTATCCAGCTAACAACTTTAAATTCCAGATCATACGACGTTGGCAATATACCAATAACAAGCTTACCTTTAAGCAAGCACAGTCACATGACTGTCATATTATTTAAATATCATCGCCATGAATAATTAAAAAAACTGGCCTATATATGAGCACTAATATTGTTTTTCTCGATAGTAAGAAATCTCAGGTAAATACCGCTGATGGCATAGAGAAAAAATTACGTGACATTATTAACAACAAACGTTTAAGTGCAGTTTTCCAGCCTATCATTGATATAAAAACCGCTAAAATCATTGGTCACGAAGGTCTCATCAGAGGGCCTGCAGACAGCCCGTTACACTCACCGATCAAGTTATTTAACACAGCGCGTCATTATGGCTTGGTAGCCGAGCTGGAATATCTGGCAAGACACGAAGTACTTCAATCGTTTTATGATCTTAATGGTGTAGGTAAGGTATTTCTCAATGTGAGCCCCGATGTATTTTTAAGCAAATACTCCCGAGGAGGAGAAACACTTAAATACATCGATGAGATTGGCCTGACGCCGCAGCAGGTTGTGATAGAACTAACAGAAAACACTCCCAGTAATGATTACCGGCTGCTACGTGAGGCTTGTTACTATTACCGGGCGATGGGGTTCGAAATTGCAATTGACGACTTGGGTGAAGGCTTCTCCAGCCTGCGCATGTGGTCTGAACTGCGGCCAGACTATGTAAAGATAGATCAACACTTCATTCAGGGCATCAATCATGACCCGCTAAAGCTGCAATTTGTACGTTCAATTCAGGAAATTGCAAACAAATCAGGCGCACGCATTGTGGCAGAAGGCATAGAAACTGAAGAAGAACTCATTGCTATCCGCGACATAGGTATTGCTTTGGGTCAGGGTTACCATATTACCCGCCCGCAAAACTATCCGGTTAACACTATTCCAGGTCATATTGAGCAAACTTTGGGTGCAAAATACGTCAACAAGCAACAATTCAACCAGCCCATCACGGTTGGAAGTTTGATGAAGCAGTCGCCATACGTTGCGCCAGAGCTATCCAACGATGCGGTACTGCACCTGTTCGAACTTCATGCTAACATCAACTCAATTCCCGTCGTTAGAAATGGCATACCTGTTGGCATCATCAGCCGCTATCACATTACCAGCCAATTCTCTAAGCAATATTATAGAGAGCTCTATGGCAAAAGCGTCTGCGAAATAGTGATGGATGGCAGGCCCGTCATTGTAGAGAAATCCGTCAGCTTGCATGAATTGAGTGATCTAATGCTGCAAAGTGACCCGCAGTATTTATCCATAGGCTTTATTGTTACAGAAAACGGAAAATACGCTGGCATGGGTAGCGGACATGACTTATTACGCCAGTTCACACAAATGCAGATTAGCGCAGCACGTTACGCCAACCCGTTAACACTACTGCCAGGCAACGTGCCTATTAATGAACATATTGATGGTCTTTTGAGCACAAAGGCAGCATTTACGGCGTGCTATTTTGATCTGGATTTTTTTAAACCATTTAATGATATGCACGGCTATAAAAAAGGCGATGATGTTATCCAGTTAATTGGGACGCTACTAAAAGAGCATTGTTGCGAGGAGTATGATTTTATCGGTCATATTGGCGGTGATGATTTTATTGTGCTATTTCAAAGCCAAAACTGGAAACAACGCTGCGAAACTATTCTTGCACGCTTTGCCGAGGTTGCTAAATGGTTCTATAGCGCAGAAGAACGAGAACGCGGTGGCATGGAAGTAGAAGACCGCCAGGGTAACCGCACGTTTCAACCACTCATGAGCATCTCAATCGGAGCCGTTATCGCTCAGCCTGGACAGTTTGAGTCACCACACGAAGTTTCAAGTGCCGCTGCCATTGCAAAAAAACAAGCAAAAAAGATGATCGGTAATTCTTTATTTATTGAACAGCGAGTTTATTAACATCTAGATAAAAAAATAAAGCCCCCAAGTTTTCACTTGAGGGCCTTCTAAAGCTTGACTGCTAATTAAATACTATCTCGTTAAGCTTCAGCGCGCATATGCGGGAACAGAATCACATCACGGATACTTGGGCTATCTGTAATCATCATGACTAGACGATCAATACCAATACCGCAGCCGCCAGTCGGAGGCATGCCGTATTCCAGGGCACGGATGAAGTCAGCATCGTAGTACATTGCTTCCTGATCACCTGCTTCTTTTGCCTTCATTTGGGCATGGAAGCGTGCGGCCTGATCTTCCGCATCGTTCAACTCACTGAAACCATTGGCAATTTCGCGGCCTGTTACAAACAGCTCAAAGCGCTCGGTGATTTCAGGGTTAGCGTCAGATGCGCGCGCTAACGGTGAAACCTCTACCGGGTAATCAATAATATAGGTCGGGTTCCACAATTGTGATTCAGCGGTTTCTTCAAACAACGCCAATTGCAACGCTCCTAAACCTGCATGATCAAACGGCTTAGTACCAAATTTCAATATTTCGGCACGCAGGAACGCTGCGTCATGCAGTTGTTCCAACGTATATTGCGGTGCGTATTTCTGAATCGCACCCACGATAGTCAAACGCTCAAACGGTTTGCTCAAATCCAACTCGCGACCTTGATATTGCAGCACAGCAGAACCGGTCGCAGCAATCGCTGCCGCACGGATACAGCGCTCAGTGAAGTCCATCAGCCACAGATAATCGGTATAGGCCGCATAGAATTCCATCATCGTGAATTCAGGGTTATGACGTACGCTCAAACCTTCATTACGGAAGTTACGATTCACTTCGAATACACGGTCAAAACCGCCAACCACCAGACGCTTCAAGTACAACTCCGGCGCAATACGCATAAACATCTGCATATCCAACGCGTTATGGTGCGTAATGAAAGGTTTAGCCGAGGCGCCGCCCGGAATCGGGTGCAGCATCGGCGTTTCCACTTCCAGAAACTGATTGTCAATCATAAAACTGCGGATTGCAGACACTACTTTGCTGCGCGCCACAAAGGTCGCACGTGTTTCTTCTGATACGATCAAATCTACATAGCGCTGACGGTATTTCACTTCCTGATCTTGCAGACCATGAAATTTTTCCGGCAGCGGACGCAGTGACTTGGTCAGCAGACGCAATGCAGACACTTTTACTGACAGCTCGCCGGTTTTAGTTTTAAACAACACGCCTTCTGCAGCAACAATATCGCCCAAATCCCAATGCTTGAACGCATCGTAAATTGCTTCGCTATCAGCAGAGGTCAGATTATCTTTAGAGATGAATAACTGAATGCGACCGGTGCTATCCTGCACCGTAGCAAAACTGGCTTTACCCATCACACGTTTCAGCATCATACGGCCGGCGATGCTGACACGCACCGCTTTCGGATCAAGCACTTCGTTATCAAAGCCGCCGAACTCAGCATGCAGCTCTGCTGCTTTATGCTCGGGCTTGAAGTCGTTAGGAAATGCAGCGCCGCCGCTTGCCTTGGCTGTCTCGCGGATAACTTTTAACTTTTCACGGCGCTCGGCAATAACGTGATTCTCGTCCTGATGAACGACTTCTGCATTCTGCTGATTATTTTCTGTATTGCTCACACTCATACTCCCTGCTTCAAACTTTCTGTAATAAATGGGTCAAGGTCGCCATCCAGCACACCTTGCGTATTGCCTATCTCTACCCCGGTACGCAAATCCTTGATACGTGACTGGTCAAGCACATAAGACCGGATCTGATGCCCCCAACCGATATCGGTTTTAGCATCTTCCAGCGCCTGCTTCTCCTGATTACGCTTATTCAGCTCCAGGTTATACAGTGCACCTCGCAGCATACTCATCGCTTCATCTTTGTTACGATGCTGCGAACGGTCATTCTGGCATTGCACTACCACGCCAGTTGGAATATGCGTAATACGCACTGCCGAGTCGGTCTTATTAATATGCTGCCCACCCGCACCACTGGCACGATAGGTGTCAATACGCAGATCAGCAGGATTAATCTCGATATGAATCGAATCATCCACTTCCGGAAAAATCTGCACACTGGCAAAGCTGGTATGGCGTTTGGCATTAGAGTCAAACGGTGACTTGCGCACCAGCCTATGCACGCCATTTTCTGTGCGCAAAGTACCATACGCATAATCACCGGTTACTTTGATAGATGCACCTTTAATACCGGCCACATCACCTTCAGACTCTTCCAGCACTTCAACTTTAAAACCTTTGCGCTCGCAATAACGCAGGTACATGCGCAGCAGCATATTCGCCCAGTCCTGCGCCTCAGTACCGCCACTACCGGATTGGAATTCAATAAAGCAATTATTCGGATCCATCGGCTGCGAAAACATGCGCCGGAATTCCATTTCTGAAATTTGTTTTTCCAGCGCTTGAGAATCCGCTGCAACACTTAATAAAGTGTCATCATCATTTTCTTCACGCGCCATTTCAAAAAGCTCTTGCGCATCCTTAAGGCCGCTCTCAACCCCGATCAACGTATTAACGACTAATTCTAGCTCGCGTTTTTCCTTTCCCAGCTTCTGACTTTTAGCGTTGTCATCCCAAATTTTCGGATCTTCTAATAAGCCGTTAACCTCTTCCAGGCGCTGACTTTTGGTTTCAAAGTCAAAGATACCCCCGAAGGGCATTATTGCGCTCGCCTAAATCGCTGAGCCGATTGGCGATGATATTGAGTTGTTCCGCTTCCATGACGACTTAACTTAATGACTAAAACTCAGCATTATACAACAAGTACTTAACTGGATTGTTAGGCACAAAGCTTTACCACATCATAGCTTAACCACTTCACCATCTTCTTTAACAAAAGTACCAATCTCAGGATTTTCCAGAATAGATAACACAAGTTCTGATGGACGGCATAATTTAACACCTTTACTTGTCACTACTATCGGACGGTTAATCAACACAGGATGCTGCATCATCGCGTCGATCAAAGCGTCTTCAGACAAACTCAAATCATTTAACCCCAACTCAAGATAAGGGGTGCCCTTTTCGCGCAGAATGTCACGTGCAGTGCATCCCATCAGCGTGATTAATTCCAGCAGACGCTCGCGACTAGGCGGGGTTTTGAGATACTCAATCACTTCTGGTTCTGTTCCGCTGGCACGTATCATTGCCAGTGTGTTGCGTGAAGTACCGCAAGCAGGATTATGGTAAATCGTGACATTGCTCATATTTATCCTTTTTTAGTGCCTGTAATAGCAAAATTGCATGCATATTTTTTCTAAAAATAACATTTTAGATCAAACAAATTCCATTTTTGACATCCTCCCCGCTCTAAAGAGTAGGGATCCCTACAGATTCACGCGATGACTTGTGGATACCTTCAGTGGGTTCGTGCTTCACAGAGCGATCTTGCTGCACCATCTCTCCACACGCTAACACGGCATGCCCTGCCGCTAATATATTCTTTGCTGCATTCAGATCAGCATTGGTCTCGTAACCGCAACTGACACAGGCGAACTTATCTTGTGATTTACGGTTGTCATTAGCAATGTGTCCGCAACAGCTGCAGCACTGGCTGGTGTAGTGCGGAGCTATTGCCAGTACCTCACCGCCAAGCCATTTCTGTTTATATTCAAGCTGACGCCTGAATTCAGACCAGCCCTGATCCACGATGGAACGGTTCAAACCTGATTTGGCTTTGACGTTCCGTCCTTTGGCTTCAATCGTGCCTTTGGCACTTTTGCTCATATTCCTTACCTGCAAAGCTTCGATCACTATCATGGCGTGGTTTTGGCTGATGGTCGTCGTTGTTTTGTGCAGATAGTCTTTCCTGATATTGGCAATAGTGCTGTGAAGCTGAGCGATTTTTCCTTTCTGCTTGTTCCAATTATGGCTGAATTTAATTTTACGTGCTAACGCACGTTGACACCTTACTAGTTTGATTTGCTTTTTTTGGAAGCTATTTACTGCTTCAAATACTTGCCCATTGCTGAGTGTGGCAAACCTTGCAATACCTAAGTCCACGCCTATTATGCCGGTCGAAGAATGAACTGGCGTTTCAACCTCTCGCTCGGTTTGTATGGCGGCATACCATTTGCCGCATTTTTTTGAGATGGTGATGTTCTTAACGGTTCCCAACACTTGGTTGCTGTTACGGTAGCGTAACCAGCCTAACTTGGGGAGAAAGATGCGGCTGTTGTAATGTTCAAGCTTGAAGCCCTGCGGGAAGCGAAAGCTGTCACTAACGCCTCTCTTCTTAAACTTAGGAAAGTCAGCGCGTTTAGCAAAGAAGTTTCTGAAACTGGATTCCAGTTGCTTGAGAGATTGCTGCAGGGTCTGACTGGGCGCATCTTTTAGCCAATCCAACTCACTCTTCCATTGTGGTAATAAATTGGCAATTTTTGTATAGCTAAACTTATGTATAGCTAAACTTAAAAGAGTTATCTGTCTGATACTGTTTTTTTTGCCATGCCAAGGCTTTATTGTAGACAAAGCGACAAGCACCAGCGCATTGAGACATGGCACGAGCTTGCGCCCCGTTCGGCATGAGTTCAAACTTGTAGGCTTGCAAGCGCTTCATACATTACAAATTATCATGCTTTCTTTGCTTGTCAAATTTAATCAAAGACTATCACTTGGATCTATGTCATGAAAGGTTAGTAGTTAAAAAAGCAAAATTAATAAATATATTCTCGCAGATTAACAATTGCTCGGTTAAACTTACAAAAATTTAATTCTGTAATAAAAGTGTAATAATCAGGGAGATTCTAAAATCATGGCAAATGCTACACTTGGTCGTTTAATGGCAGCGATTTCACCACGCAACGACAATTATTTTGTATTATTTAACAGTCTGGCAGACTGTGTCGTTAGAGGCTCAAAAGTATTAGCCATGATGTCAGCAGTAAAAGACCCTACAAAGTTTGATGAACACTTTGCCGAACTCAGAAAAATCGAATCAGAAGCTGACGAATACACCAGAGAAATCCTGCTCTCCCTGCATAAAACCTTTATTACCCCGTTTGATCGCCGCGAAATCCGCGAACTTGCTATGGCATTAGACGACATCATCGACTACATGGAAGATATTCCACAAAGTGCAAAAATCTACGGTGAATCTGCATTTACACCAGAAATGGTTGCACTTAGCCAGATTCTATTACGTGCCTCAGAAAAAGTACGTGATGCTGTCAGCATGTTATCTGACATGAAAAATTCCGAGAAAATTTTACGCACATGTGCTGAAATCAGCGGTATCGAAGGTGAAGCTGACCACGTAATGCGCGCTGGCATGCATCGCCTGTTTGCTGAAGAGTCAGATGCACGCACCCTGATCCGCTCAAAAGAACTTTATGACATATTTGAAGAGGCTGTTGATAGCTGTGAAGATGTTGCAGATGTGATTCACGGCGTAGTATTAGAGCGCATTTAAGGGGCAAGTCATGGATCACGCTATTCTAATTATGGCGTTGCTCGTCATCATCGCCCTCATATTTGACTTTATGAACGGCTTTCACGATGCAGCCAACTCCATTGCGCTCATGGTTTCAACCCGCCTACTCACGCCGCAAGCCGCTGTAGCATGGGCAGCTTTTTTCAACTTTATCGCGTTTTTATTCTTTGGCTTGCATGTCGCCGACACCGTGGGTAAAGGCATTATCGACCCGAACATTGTGACTAATGCCGTGATATTTGGCGCACTCAGCGGCGCGATTGCATGGAACGTCATCACATGGTGGTTTGGTATCCCATCATCTTCATCTCATGCGCTTATCGGTGGTTTACTAGGTGCGGGCGTTGCTCATGCCGGCACCCAAGGCATCATCATCGGCAGCAAGTTGATTACCACCGGTGTTGCTATTGTGCTCTCCCCTGTGTTTGGCATGCTACTGGCTATGGTGTTATCCGTCACTGTGCTATGGCTATTCCAAAAATCATCACCCTACAAAACAGAAAATCGATTTAATAAGATGCAGTTTATTTCGTCATCTCTGTTCAGTTTGGGTCATGGCGCAAATGATGCGCAAAAAACTATGGGTATTATCACTGTGCTGCTGTTTGCAAACGGCTATCTGGAAGGTGATTTCCACGTACCGTTCTGGGTCGTTATTTCATGCCAGCTGGCAATGGGCTTAGGTACACTGATGGGTGGCTGGCGTATTGTGCGTACTATGGGCATGGGCATTACTAAAGTGCGCCCAACTGGTGCTTTCTGCGCGCAAACCTCTGGCTCTATTGCATTATTTCTGGCAACATCGCTTGGTATTCCGGTATCAACCACACATACAATCACAGGTGCCATTGTAGGCGTAGGCGTGTCACGCCGAGCTTCTGCGGTACGCTGGGGCCTAGCCTCACGTATTGTATGGGCATGGGTGCTGACTATTCCATGTGCAGGTCTCATCGCAGCGATCTCTTACCATATTGGGCGCACTTTCCTGCTTTAAATTCAGCCTGTTAGAGTAAAATTACCAAGGGGCTCTGCATGAGCCCCTTTAATTTTTCTCTAATTAAAAATTTGTCATCAATTTGTCACATTCCATTCATAAAATGGCATTCAGTTTTATAACGTACTGAATATCAACAAGGAGCATGGAATGAGATCTACTCTATTAAAAGCGTTAACAATTGCAGGTGTATTAAGCACTACATTGTCAGTAGCAAATACTGCATTTGCTGCAGAAAAAATCATTAAAATTGACGGTTCAAGCACTGTGTATCCAATCACTGAAGCCGTAGCTGAAGAGTTTCAGAAAGAAAAAAAAGTTAAAGTAACCGTTGGTGAATCAGGCACTGGTGGCGGCTTTAAAAAATTCTGCCGCGGTGAAACTGATATTTCAAATGCTTCACGTCCAATTGCACAAAAAGAAATGGATGCATGTAAAGAAGCAGGCATCCAATACATTGAATTACCAATTGCTTTTGACGCTTTAACTGTAGTTGTAAACGCAAAAAATGATTGGGTTAAGAGCCTGACTGTAGATGAATTGAAAAAAATCTGGCAACCAGGTTCAAGTGTAAAAAACTGGAAACAGGTAAACAGTGCATATCCGGATAAAGCTATGGGTTTATATGGCCCAGGTACAGCGTCAGGTACATTTGACTACTTTACTGAAGCAGTTAATGGCAAATCAAAAGCCAGCCGTACCGATTACACACCGTCAGAAGATGACAACGTTTTAGTACAAGGCGTTACTGGCAACGTAGGTGGCATGGCTTACTTTGGTTTAGCTTACTATGAAGAAAATAAAGACAAATTAAGAGCGGTACCTGTTGCAGCTAAAGCAGGCGGCCCAGCTGTATTGCCTTCAGCAGCGACAGTAATGGATGGTACTTACCAACCACTGTCACGCCCGATCTTTATTTATGTAAATGCAACATCAGCCGCATTCAAACCTGAAGTAAAAGCATTCGTAAATTACTATCTGGAACATGCTCCGGCTTTAGTAAAAGAAGTTAAATATGTACCATTGACTTCTGAAGACTACGCTGCAGTTAAGGACCACTTCAAAACTCTGAAACCAGGTACTGGTTTTGGCGGTAAAAATGAAGTTGGCATTAAAGTTAAAGACTTGATCAACAGAATCAAATAAGTCCAAGCAGAGTCAAGGAGCAGCGATCGCTGCTCCTGTTTCTTATTCAACGGTTTGAATATAGTTAAAATCCGTTACAATAAAAAAGTCTAAATTATGATGAGTGCAACAAACAAAGTGTCTAAAAATTCTAGTGTTACGACGGCTAGTTTGACTACGGTCAGTCCGCGCCTGGCTAAAAATGTGCAGCGCCATTTCAAAGAACGCGTTATCGAGTTTATTTTAATGCTCGCCGCGCTGTCTGCTGTATTCACTACATTTGCAATCGTGGCGATTCTCTTGTACGAATCATTAGGTTTTTTTAAAACAGTCTCGATTGTAGAATTCTTTACCAGTAAAGAATGGACTCCTCTGTTTGAAGATGCTCACTATGGCATCATGCCATTAGTTGCAGGCACCCTGACTACATCTGCTGTAGCGCTTGCCGTTGCAATACCGGTAGGTACAATTGCAGCGATATATCTTTCAGAGTTCGCCTCACACAGAGCGCGTGAAATTGTAAAGCCGATTTTAGAATTACTGGTTGGCGTACCAACCATTGTGTTCGGTTATTTCGCGCTGCTTTTTGTTACACCGATTCTACAAAAAATCTATCCTGAGTTGCCCGGCTTCAATATGCTGAGTGCGGGTATTGTGATGGGTATCATGATTATTCCATATATTGCATCAATCGCTGAAGATGCCATGCGCGCGGTGCCAATGAGCATGCGTGAAGGCTCTTATGCAATGGGCGCAACGCGCTTTCAAACTGCGATTCGCGTGGTAACACCCGCTGCAGTTTCAGGTATTGTTGCCGCATATATCCTCGGTATTTCACGCGCTGTGGGTGAAACCATGGTGGTTGCTGTAGCGGCTGGGCAACAGCCCACTTTCACCTTCGACCCGACTGAAGGTGCTGCAACAATTACCGCTTATATCGTGCAAGTTGCCATGGGTGACTTGCCGCATGCAAGTATAGGCTATCAAAGTATTTTTGCTGCCGGCCTGGTTTTATTTGCAATGACCTTGTGCTTTAACATTCTCGGTCACATGGTGCGCAAGAAATACCGTGAGCAGTATTAATCCCAGCAACACTAAACGGACATTCAATATGAATTCAAATATACAAAAAAACAAAGCTTCCGTGATTGAAAATCTGGATGCAGTTCGTGCGATGATCAAGCGCCATAAACGTAACGACATTCTATTCGCAACGCTTGGCTTAATAGCGATTATGTTTGGTCTGCTGGCATTACTCACCTTGTTTGTAGACTTGGTGATGGATGGTTATCCACGCTTTAACATTCAATTCTTCAGCGACTTCCCATCCCGCCGTGCCGGTAGCGCCGGTTTACTTTCTGCCTGGGTTGGCTCGCTACTGGTCATGCTGGTGACATTCCTGACGGCAGTTCCTGTCGGGGTAGCAGCCGGTTTATATTTGGAAGAGTACGCACCAAAAAACTGGTTCTCTGACTTGATTGAAATTAATGTATCTAATTTGGCAGGTGTCCCCTCTATTATTTATGGTCTACTTGCATTAGGCTTGTTTGTATATGGTCTGAATTTAGGTCAAAGCATTTTGACGGCAGGTTTAACACTAGGCTTGCTGATTCTGCCAATCGTTATCGTTTCTACACGTGAATCAATCCGTGCAATTCCGATTGCAATCCGTGAGGCCGCGTATGCCGTTGGTGCAACTAAATGGCAAGTGGTCAAAGATCACATCGTAAAATACTCACAGGGCGGCATTCTGACCGGTGTCATTATCGGCATGTCACGTGCTTTGGGTGAAACTGCACCTATCATTACGATTGGCGCACTGACATTTATTGCATTCCTGCCGCCTTCTCCGATCACTACTGAAGTACCTTTTATCAACTTTGAATGGTTAAGTTCGAGCTTCACCGTGCTGCCGATTCAGATGTTTAACTGGCTGTCACGCCCAGACCATGCCTTCCACATTAATGCAGCCGCAACCGGTGCAATTATTATCGTGGTGACATTGCTCATGAACGGCACTGCAATCTGGCTACGTTACAAGATCCGTAAAAACATTAAATGGTAATCATCAATTTCGATTACCAAAATTAAACAGAATATATAGAAATCGTAAACTTAGGAAACTACATGATCAACGCGACAACACCGATTAAAGCTGAATCAAAAGATCTCAACTTTTTTTACAGCAATGGTACGCAAGCCTTAAAAGGCATTAACATGCCACTATACGAGAACAAGATTACGGCATTGATTGGCCCATCCGGCTGCGGAAAATCTACATTCCTGCGCTGCTTTAACCGTATGCATGACTTATATCCAGGCAATAGATACGAAGGCCAGATTGTCATGCACCCGGATAACACCAATATTCTGGAAAAAGGCGTTGACCCGATTGAAGTGCGCATGCGCATCAGCATGGTGTTTCAGAAGCCGAACCCATTCCCGAAATCTATCTATGAAAACGTAGCTTACGGACTGCGCGTTCGCGGTGAAAGCAACAAACGTCTGCTGGACGAGAAAGTAGAAGAAGCACTCAAAGGTGCCGCATTGTGGAACGAAGTTAAAGACCGCCTGCAGGATCTGGCATTTAACCTATCTGGCGGTCAGCAGCAACGTCTGTGTATTGCCCGCGCACTGGCAACTGATCCGGAAATCATGCTGTTTGATGAACCGACCTCGGCATTGGACCCGATTGCTACTGCAAACATTGAAGAGCTGATGAGTGAACTACGCAACAAACTCACAATTCTGGTAGTGACTCACAATATGCAGCAGGCTGCACGTATCTCTGATTACACGGCTTATATGTATCTGGGTGACCTGATTGAATACGGCGATACCGATATGATCTTTACTCGCCCAACGCGCAAAGAAACAGAAGATTACATTACCGGAAAATTCGGCTAAAAATCAGTATTGATAAGGTATTGAACTCAGCTGAACGCTGATCAATCTAACAAGTATCAATAAGATACAGACAATAAAAAAGCACGCGCTAGCGTGCTTTTTTATTGTTACTACTTGAAATTACTCAGCGGCAGCTGGTGCAGCTTCAGCGGCTGGTGCAGCAGATTCAGCAGCCAATGTTGCAGGATCGATAGTGATGCCTGGCACACGCTCTTCAGCTGTTGGCTCATAGCCACCTGGCTCAGCAGCAGCTGGTGCAGCAGCTTCAGGAGCCGGCGCAACTTCAGCAGCTGGTGCAGTTTCAGCTGGAGCAGCTTCTTCTTTCTCACCACAACCTACTACTAACAAACCTGTAACACCCAAAACCAATAAAGAACGCAACAATGATGACATAATAATTTCCTCTTCTTATTAAAAAACTACAATCAATGATTTAATTCAATAACTTACTAACATTACCCCACTTATGCGCTCTATTCTAGCGCATTCAGCGTTATGTGCAACAATATTAGAAATATTTTTTAAAAGACAAGAGTTTATATCTTGCCTTATTCACCGATCATGTGAAAAAGAACTCTGCGCTTGCCAGGTACATGCCTGTGCTCATATAGAAATACGCCCTGCCATTGCCCCAATGCCGCTTTTCCATCCAGTAGCGGGATAGATAAATGTGTTTGCGTAAGTGCAGTTCGCACATGAGCGGGCATGTCATCAGGCCCTTCAACCGTATGAATAAACAGCGGGTCGCCGTCAGGAATCAGGCGACTAAAGAACGCTTCCATATCGACCAGTACATCATGGTCATAATTCTCATTGATTAATAAACTTGCTGATGTATGCTGAATATACAAAGTAATCATGCCGGTTTTTATACCGCTGGCTTTTGCCCAGTCGACGACCTCGGGTGTAATGTCGTAGAGTTTGCGGCCATGCGTGGAAACCGTGATCTGATGTGTTTTTTGCTGCATTGTATTTAACCTTAATTATTAAAAGGCACTTCTATAAATGCAGGATTGGGTTGCAGTATTACCCGCAAAGGGCATGTCCGTAGAATATATGCGCTCAAGCGCCTTATTCATACGCCAAAGGCGCACGGAACGCAGAAACCGGAATGTACACGAAGTACATGAGGATTTCGAGTACCGCGCAACGCAGCAATGCGCCCAAAAAATGAATTTATAGAAGTGCCCGAAAGCCTTACCAGCAACCTAGAGGACGGCCTATACCTAACCCAAGGCCAAAATGCGAGCCGAAGTGCCGGCCATAGCCGCCGTAGCCATATGGCGTTATCCCATAATAGCCGCGGCAGAACGGGTCATAATAGCGTTGCTGCTGCCACATGCGATTTTTAAGTCTGGCAACTTCCGCCTGCTTTTGCTTTTCACGGCGATTAATTTCATCTGCCAGCTGATTTCTCACAGCAGCTTCCCTGCTCTCGTGAATGTAATCTAACACCTTCGCATCTACACCCTGATGGCTTAAATCAACGCTTTGACTTGGGGTCAAATCATACATGGAATCTGTGGCTTTGATCTGCGCAATGATCCGCTCAGCACTGTTACCTTCTTTTGTTAACCTGACCAGATCATCCAGCGTCAACCTAGCAACGGGCGCAGGGATAAGGAGAGCTAGCTGCTCCGGTGAAATTCTATCAATTTTGGGGCCATCAGCATTTACATCACGGCCAGTTGATGCACAACCAGACACCAGCAGCAAACTACCGCAAATCAATAGTAATAAACCATTACGCACTTTTGTTCCTTAATCTAGCCACGCCGTTTAAAAGCAGGCGATGGCCCGGTGACATTTACGTCAAACGGATGGCGCAACTGCGGATAGCGTGCGCGTACCTTTTGCACATACTGCCTGGTTTCAGCATAAGGCGGAATACCTTTATATTTATTTACCGCACCTTCACCCGCGTTATAAGCAGCAACGGCAAGGCTGACATCACCTTCAAAATACGCCAGCAGCCAGCGCAGATAAGCAACGCCGCCTTTAATATTCTGGCTGGCATTATATGCATTCTTAACATTAAAGCGCTCGGCAGTATCCGGGATTAGTTGCATCAGCCCCTGCGCCTGCTTGTTGGATTGTGCTGATGTTGCAAAGTTGGACTCTACCGAAATAATAGATAAAACCAGCTTGGGATCAACCTTATGCCATGCTGAGATAGTATCTACCAGACTCACGATCCAGCGTTTATTCGCGGGTAAATTAGCGATATAACTATCTATCTCACCTTTTGGTGGCGCTTTCTCCGGAGTCACGGCTGCCAGCACGCATGGCGGTAAATCACCAGCAACTAGCTCCAGGGTTTCCAGCATTTTCTGCGCTTCAAAATGTCCGTGACTAGAGGCAACAACAAATAATGAGGCAGCCAGATCGCGGTTAGCAGGCACACCTTTGCCCGTGGCATACAGCATGCCCAGCCTGAACTGCGCCTCAGCACTGCCATGACGAGATGCTTCACAATACAGTTTAGCGGCCTGCCACTCGCCGTCAACATTTTGTACATCACGTTCAGCAGTCACAGCACGTTTAAGCAAGCCCGCAATCACCGGCGGCTCATTGTTAAAAACTTCCAGTTCCTGATGGCTGAGTTCTGCACGAGCAGAGCTCGCCGTGATGATCAACACGGCGAACAACACGCGTTTAAAATTACCAATAACTGATTTTTTAACCAAATCGACCTTTCTTAAATCATTGCCAATTAACGACCAGATTTTGAAAATACAAATTTACCAGCTTTAACATCTACCTTGACCGTATCTTTAGCGGCAAAGTTTCCGCTCAGAATTTCGCGTGCCAATGGATTTTCAATCTCGCTCTGAATAGCACGTTTTAACGGACGCGCACCATAAACAGGATCAAAACCAGCATTCGCAATGTCGGTTATCGCAGCATCGGTTAACTCCAACTGCATATCCATCGCTACCATGCGCTTAGCCAAGTATTGTAACTGAATAGATGCAATAGATTTAATATGTGCTTCACCCAGCGCATGGAACACCACGACTTCATCAATACGGTTGACAAACTCCGGCCTGAAATGTGTTTTCACTTCACCCATCACCGCGAGTTTCACCAGCTGATAATCCTGATCAGCCATGCTCTGTATCATTTGCGAACCAAGATTGCTAGTCATGATAATCACGGTATTTTTAAAGTCTACAGTGCGGCCCTGACCATCCGTCAGACGGCCATCATCCAGCACTTGCAGCAGCACATTAAATACATCAGGATGTGCTTTTTCAACCTCATCCAACAGAATCACGCTGTAAGGTTTACGGCGCACCGCCTCAGTTAAAGTACCGCCCTCTTCATAACCCACATAGCCAGGAGGCGCACCGATCATACGTGCTACCGAGTGTTTCTCCATAAATTCACTCATGTCGATACGGATCAGATGATCTACGGAGTCAAACAAAAAGCCTGCCAACGCCTTGCACAACTCAGTTTTACCCACACCGGTCGGGCCCAGGAATAAAAAGCTACCATAGGGGCGATTAGGGTCGCCCAAACCAGAACGTGAACGGCGGATTGCGTCAGAAACCAGCCTTACTGCCTCATCCTGCCCGACGACACGCTCATGCAGTTTTGCTTCCATCGTGAGCAGTTTTTCACGCTCACCCGTCATCATTTTACTTACCGGAATACCAGTTGCACGGCTCACCACTTCGGCAATTTCATCTGCACCGACTTCAGTACGCAGCATTCTGTTTTTGCTTTGCGTCGTGGTAGCTTCAGCATTCGATGCCTGTTTTAACTGTGCTTCCAGCTGTGGCAAATTACCATACTGCAACTCAGAAACTTTCTGCCAATCGCCTCTACGCGTCGCTTCTTCCATCTCGAACTTGACTTTATCAATTGCCTCTTTAATGTGGGCTGAACCCTGCACCTGTGCTTTTTCAGCTTTCCAGATTTCTTCTAAATCGGCATATTCTTTCTCAAGCTTAGTGATCTCTTCTTCAATCAGCAAAAAGCGTTTTTTACTGCCTTCATCTTTTTCACGACGCACTGCCTCACGCTCAATTTTCAACTGAATCAGTCGGCGATCGAGTTTATCCATCACTTCCGGCTTGGAATCGATTTCCATCTTGATGCGGCTGGCAGCTTCATCAATCAGATCAATCGCTTTATCCGGCAAGAATCGGTCAGTGATATAACGGTGGCTTAATTCCGCCGCAGCCACAATTGCCGGGTCAGTAATTTCCACACCATGGTGCAGCTCATATCTTTCCTGCAAACCGCGCAGAATCGCAATCGTAGCCTCTACGCTTGGCTCATCGACCAATACTTTCTGAAAGCGGCGTTCTAACGCTGCATCTTTTTCAATGTATTTGCGATATTCATCCAGCGTCGTCGCACCAACACAATGCAGTTCACCGCGAGCTAAAGCAGGTTTCAGCATATTGCCGGCATCCATTGCGCCTTCCGCTTTACCGGCACCGACCATGGTATGAATTTCATCAATAAAGAGAATAGTCTGGCCTTCATCCTGCGCCAGTTCTTTGAGCACGGACTTCAAACGCTCTTCAAATTCACCACGGTATTTAGCACCGGCCAGCAAAGCTGCCATATCCAGTGACAACACTTTTTTATTACGCAGTGAATCCGGCACCTCACCATTCACAATACGCTGCGCCAAGCCTTCAACAATTGCGGTTTTACCCACACCCGGCTCACCGATCAATACCGGGTTATTTTTAGTGCGGCGCTGCAAGACCTGTATCGCACGGCGAATTTCATCGTCACGGCCAATCACCGGGTCCAGCTTACCCATGCGTGCTCTTTCGGTTAAATCCAGTGTGTATTTTTTCAGCGATTCGCGCTGGCCTTCAGCCTCCTGGCTATCCACGCTTTCGTTACCGCGCACTGCCTGAATCGCTGCTTCCAGCGCAGCTTTAGTCAGACCATTCTGTTTGAGCAATTTGGCGGCTTCGCCTTTATCATCGGCTAAAGCCAGCAGAAACATCTCACTAGCAATGTAAGCATCGCCGCGTTTTTGTGAAAGCTTGTCGGTTACATTCAGCAGGTTATTCAAATCGCGTGAAATCGCAACCTCACCGCCGGCATCAGCCGATTTCGGCAGATTGGCCATCGCGGCATTCAAGCCGGTTTTAAGCTGATTAAGCTGCACACCCGCACGTGCCAGCAGCGATGCCGTACCACCATCGTCCTGATTCAGCAACGCCAGCAGCAAGTGCTGCGGCTCTATTGCGGTGTTATCCGCACCCAATGCAATGCTTTGCGCATCGCTGATCGCCTGCTGGAATTTAGTCGTTAACTTATCAAAGCGCATATTGACTCCAATTTATAAAATTTACCAATAGAAGCACTGACTAATTCCGAATAAATCTGCGCTTCATAATATTTACTTAGGTCTACTATGGGGCTGATTAAATGCTTTTCAATATATAATTCACTTTATAAAGATTTTTGTAAACTCTTGATCATTTTACCTCTCACAATCATCTATTTACTGCACGGAGTGAGTTCTTGCTAACAACCGATTTGACCGCCGAAGAAGCTGTACCCAATCCTGCATGGACTATTCTGGATACGGAAGATCAATGGCAGGAATTCAGCGAGCCATTTGGCGACAATACTGATCAGGCACTAGTACAGTCAAATCTGTTATTGGATGGTTTACGTTGTGCCGCCTGCTCCGGTATTATTGAAGAAGGCCTGAAGTCATCACCCGGAGTAGTAAGTGCTCGCGTCAGCATGTCTAAAAGACGTGCCGTTGTCGTGTGGTCTCCATCACAAACGCGCCCGTCAAAAATCCTGAGTACGGTGCAATCTTTAGGCTACAGCGCAAGCCCTGCGACACAGCACGAAAGTGATGTAGAAGTCATCAAAAAACAGCGTGCCGCATTCTGGCGCTGGATGGTGGCCGGTTTCTGCATGATGCAGGTCATGATGTACGCGAGCCCGACTTATTTCACTGAACCGGGTGAAATTTCGGCAGACATATTACATCTGCTTAACTGGGCATCGTGGCTACTCAGCCTGCCGGTATTATTATTCTCCAGCAGTTCATTTTTCAGTAACGCACTGCGCGACATGAGAATGAAACAGATCAGCATGGACCTGCCAGTTGCGCTTGGCATTGTCATTACTTTTGTTGTCAGTTCAGCCGCGACTTTTGAGCCAAATAGCTGGTGGGGACACACCGTTTATTTCGACTCACTGACTATGTTCGTGTTCTTTCTGCTTTCAGCACGCCTGATTGAAGTAAAACTGCACCGCAAAACAATGGGCGCTCTTGAATCACTAGTAAGTCGCATTCCTGAAAATACAGAACGCCAAAATGCAGACGGCTCCTACACCCGCGTATTAAATACCAAGCTCAAAATTGGCGATATCGTGCGCGTCAATCTGGGCGAGGCTTTTCCGGGTGATGGCAAGCTTTCCAGCGGCAGCACCAGTGTTGATGAATCCTTACTCACCGGTGAATCAACGCCGATACATAAAAATCAGGGCGATGATGTGATTGCCGGCAGCTACAACCTGCGTCAGCCAGTAGATATCATACTGGAAGCGATCGGCGCTTCCACCAAGTATGGCCAGATTGTGAACCTGATTAATCAGGCCGCGATTGAAAAACCCAGATTATCGAAACTGGCAGACCGTGTTGCACGGCCATTTCTGATTTTTGTGATTTTCAGTGCCGCAGTTGCTGCTGCGCTGCTATGGGATGTTGACCGTGGCCGCGCACTCATGACCGCTGCTGCCGTACTGATCGTGACCTGCCCGTGCGCACTTTCTTTAGCGACGCCTGCCGCCATGCTTTCCAGCGCCAGCGCATTCGTAAAGCGTGGCATTCTGATTAAGCGCTTGCAGGCGATTGAAAACATTGCCGATATCGATACAGTTATTTTTGATAAAACCGGTACGCTGACTGAAGACCACATCGAGATCAAAGCCATTCAGCATAAGGCAGGCTTATCAGAAACCAGCGCGATCGCTTTAGCTGCGGCAGTGGCACGACATTCATTCCATCCGGTTTCACGGGCACTGTTCAATGCTTATCAGACACAGCAGCAAACAGCGCTTGCACTGGAGTTAGATAGTATTCAGGAAACCATCGGTGCCGGCGTCAGTGCGAGCATCAAAAACTTTACAGCAAATACTGCTTTTGCTGAGCCTGAACTGATCAGCGGGCAGCTAAAGTTAGGCTCAGCCAAATTCTGCAATGTGGATGAAGTTGACCTGCACACGCAACAGGTACATCTGGCTGACAACAACGGCTGGCTGGCAAGTTTCACGCTGCAGGAAGCGATTAAGCCGCATGCGGCGCAAACCATACAGCAGTTGAGTGACGCCGGCATCAATATAGAACTGCTGTCCGGCGACCGTTCCGATGCGGTAGAAAATACGGCAAAAGAAATCGGTATTTCACATTACCAATCCGGGTGCAACCCGGAAGACAAATTGATTCGCCTGCAAGCCCTCAAACAACAGGGTAAAAAAGTACTGATGGTGGGGGATGGCCTCAACGACGGCCCGATACTGGCAAGTGCGCATGTTTCCATCGCTATGGGCAAAGGCGTACCGCTCACTCTGGCACATGCGGACTATATCTTTTTAAACGGCGATATCAGCCAGGTCCCTTATCTTATACGCCACGCCAAGCATACGATGAAAATCATCAAAGAGAATATCGCCTGGGCAATTGTGTACAATTTAATCAGCATACCACTTGCTTTCTTTGGCATACTGTCAGCTTGGCTGGCTGGCCTAGGCATGGCAGTCAGCTCACTGATCGTTGTTGTTAATGCTTTGCGTTTAACCAAGTTTTCAACTGCGGAATTAACCACCAGTAAAACTACTCCAAAGGTTTGATATGGACATCCTATTTGTACTGATACCACTCTCTGTGATCATGGCGCTCGTAGTACTTGCGGGACTCTGGTGGGCAGTTTATCGCGGCCAGTTTGAAGATATTGAAGACGAAGGCAAGCGCATTCTGGAAGATGACGATTAACTTTATTTACCCAAACTATGCTCCGATATTTGTTATCAAATTACTTTCCTGCGTAACAAAAAAATTACTCAATCACTGATAAAAACTATAAAAGAAACTGACAATGGATTTCGCCAGCATCATCGACATATTTTTACACCTTGATAAACATCTGGAAGCAGTCGCTGCCTCTTATGGCATCTGGATTTACGCCATCCTGTTCGCGATCATTTTTATAGAAACCGGCGTTGTTGCCATGCCGTTTTTGCCCGGTGACTCACTATTGTTTGTTGCGGGCGCAATCGCGGCGATTGGCGGCATGAGCTTGCCGGCACTGATGATTTTACTGACAATCGCTGCAATTGCCGGCGATGCAGCAAATTACTCCATAGGCAGATGGTTTGGGCCAAAAGTTTGGTCTTGGGAGAACTCGCGCTGGTTCAACAAAGATGCTTTTAATAAAACGCATGATTTTTATGAAAAATACGGGCCGATCACGATTGTTGTCGGCCGTTTTCTGCCTTTTATCCGCACTTTTACCCCATTTGTCGCAGGGGTTGCTGACATGACTTATCCGAAGTTTGCTTTTTACAATATTATCGGCGGCATACTCTGGGTATGCGGCCTGACCGGCTTAGGTTTTCTGGTTGGCAACCATCCATGGGTGAAAGCCAACTTTTCACTGGTTGCCTTGGCGTTAATTATCGTACCTACACTACCTACAATCTGGATCGCAGCAAAACATTTCATCAAGTCGCGTCTTTAATATTTAGTATTCTTAAGCCTTAGCTCGCTGATGCCAGCATTTAAAGCTTTCACTGTAACGCTCTCTATTTCCAAATCTGGATATAACCCAATCTGGCGCTAACTTTCAAAGCATTATTGAAAGTTAGCCATCCGAAAAATCAAACATATAAGCCTTCACTACACACGCCTCTACTTGTAATTAAATTGTATAAATTCCTTTCCAATAGTTATATATTTGTTTCAAATCTGTAACAAAAGTACTTGAGACTAGCCTATTTTTATGTTAGCTTTTGACATGCGTCAAATTGACGCACGTCAAAAATGTGTATGCAGGTCATCCTCGATAGCTCACAGGTAATGTATGACTGTTTTTAGTTCTGACGGCAACATCATAGTAGCCAAGCCAAATAACTCGCTTACACCAAGAGGGTTAGTGTGGCTTTTTATCAGCATTGTGATAATTACCATGACCGTCGCGCTAGGGGTTTCATTATCAGGAGCATGGCTTGTATTGCCTTTTGCCGGTTTTGAAGTTTTAGCTTTTGCATATGCGCTACACCATGTTTATCTCCATTACGGAGATTATGAAAGTGTCTCGCTGGTAGGTAATGAGGTGGTTGTAGAAAAACATAGTTACAAGAATTCGGAGAAATTCACTTTTCAGCGTTATTGGGCAAGAGTTACCCTGCGCAATAGCATGGATGGGACATGTAGTATCTTCATCGGCTCTCATGGTAAAGAAATAGAGTTTGGCAGTCGCTATATGGACAATGAACAGCGCATAACGGTCGCCAGACAACTTAAACAACAATTAAACATCGTCTAAATAGTTTTTGCTTTGGGAGAAGGTATGTTAAGGCAAGCAATGAAGAAGTTAAGTTTCTGTCTGCTGTTTTTACTGACGTCACCACAGGTATTCGCTGATTACAGCTGGAATTTCCCTGAACCGGTGACGCCAATGGCGCTTGACACGCTGCACGTGCACAATAAATTCATGGTGATTGTCGCTGTGATTTTTGTCGTGGTTCTGGCAATTATGATTTACTCACTGATAAAGCACCGCAAGAGTGCTGGTTTCAAGGCCGTTGCAGATAAAGCACCTTCAACAGCAACTGAAATTTTCTGGACACTCATTCCATTCGTTATCCTGTTGCTGATTGACTTCGTCATTATGGGCATTCCCGCTTACCACAGTGTGGTCATGATGGAAGACACCCGCAACGAATCTGACATGGTGATTAAAGTCACCGGCTCACAATGGCGCTGGCAATACGAATACATGGGTAATACCGACAAGGGCATCCAAGCCGGTCTGGAAGAAGCTAAAGGCATTAAGTTCGTAAGTAACTTGTCTACACCGCAAGATCAGGTAGATGGCACCGTTGCTCCGGTTGATGATCCTGCCAAACCATACCTGCTCGATGTTGATAATCGTCTGGTGTTACCTGTTGGCGCTAAAGTGCGCATCCTCATGACATCTTCAGACGTGTTGCATAACTGGTGGGTGCCGCAGTTTGGTTCTTCACGCCTTGCTGTTCCCGGCTTTATCCGTGAAACATGGGTACAGGTTGATAAACCAGGCACTTACCGCGGCCAGTGTAAAGAACTGTGCGGTAAAGGTCATGGCTACATGCCTGTCGTCGTTGATGCACTGCCAAAAGAAGAATACAAAGTGTGGGTAGCTGCCAAGCAGGCAGAAATTGCACAAGCTGCTGCCGGCTCTGACAAAGAGTGGACAAAAGAAGATCTAATCGCAGAAGGTAAAGGCGTTTATGAGAAAAACTGTGCCGTGTGCCATCAGGTCTCAGGCGCAGGCATCCCTCCGGCTTTCCCGGCATTAACTGATAGCAAGGTAGCAACATCACCGATTTTTGGTGCTGACGGTAAATACCTGCCAGATAGTCACATGGATCGCGTTTTAAACGGTATTCGCATGATGCCTGCATGGAAAGGCACTCTGAACGATACCGAAATCGCAGCGGTTATCACCTACGAACGTAATGCACTTGGCAACAGTGTTGGCGATGTTGTTCAGCCATCACAAGTTAAAGCCGCGCGTCAATAATTGCAAGTTTAGGTACAGGAGAAACTTATGAGTACAACAGTAGCTGCACATCACGATGAGCATTATGCGATGGCTGACGACAACAAACCATAAAGACATTGGTACGATGTACCTCACGTTCTCACTGATCATGTTTCTGGTCGGTGGCTCAATGATTCTAGGTATTCGTGCTGAACTTTTCCAACCCGGCTTACAGTTAATGAAACCGGATTTCTTCAACCAGCTGATTGGCGTACACGCACTGATCATGATTTTTGCGGCCTTGATGCCGGCAGCCACCGGCTTTGCTAACTGGATGCTGCCTCTGCAAATCGGCGCACCGGATATGGCATTGCCGCGCTTGAATAACTGGGGATTCTGGCTATTACCTCCGTCTGCAATCTTGCTCACGTTACCGTTCACTTTAGCTTTATTCGGTATCGGTGACGGCGCATTGGCAACCGGCTGGACGTTCTATCCACCACTGTCAGTTCAAGGTGGCATCGGCGTAGACTTTGCGATTTTTGCAGTGCACTTGCTGGGTATTTCTTCAGTGTTAGGTTCCATCAACATTATCGTAACCTTGTTCAACATGCGCGCGCCTGGCATGACTTTAATGAAAATGCCGATGTTTGCATGGGGCTGGTTAATTACTGCGTTCTTGCTGATTGCTACAATTCCTGTGTTAGCTGGTGCAGTTACCATGCTGCTGACAGACCGTCACTTCGGCACACACTTCTTTGATGCAGCCGGCGGCGGCGACCCGATCCTGTTCCAGCATTTATTCTGGTTCTTCGGTCACCCCGAAGTTTATATTCTGTTATTGCCAGTTTGGGGTTTCATTCCACAAATCCTGCAAACATTCTCACGTAAACCGATGTATGGCTACAAAGCGCAGGTTTATTCATTCTGGGCCATTGGCGCCTTGTCAGTAGTTGTTTGGGCGCACCACTTCTTTACCGCTGGTTTACCAGTGCCTGCGCTACTCTACTTCATGTATAGCACGATGGCTATTTCATTACCGTTGGCAGTATTGTTCTTCTGTTGGATTAAAACCATGTGGAATGGCTCCATGAGTTTTGAAACACCCATGCTGTTCACGGTAGGCTGGATCATACTGTTCGGTATCGGTGGTTTAACCGGTCTGGTACTGGCTGACGTTGCAGCTGATGCGCAGTATCACAACAGCTACTTTGTTGTGGCGCACTTCCACTACACTCTGTTTGCCGGCGGCATCATGGGTATTATGGCTGGCGTGTATTACTGGTTACCAAAAATGACCGGTCATATGTACAACGAGAAATTGGGTAAACTGCACTTCTGGTTGACCGCTATTTCGTTCAACCTGACATTCATCCCGCAATTCTTCTTAGGCTTGGCTGGTATGCCACGCCGCATTCCTGACTACGCACTGCAATTTGCAGAATTCAATATGATTTCTTCAATCGCAGCGTTTGTACTCGGTTTATCGCAATTAATTTTTGTGTATAACATCATCAGTACAGTCCGAGGTGGCCAGAAAGCGACAGATCAGGTTTGGGAAGGCGCCGAGGGCTTGGAATGGACATTGCCATCACCTCCTCCATACCATAGCTTTACCGAGCAACCTGTAGTTAAGTAAGCTAATAAGCTAGATAAAGGCGGATATGAAGGCTCAAAGAATAGCTTGGGCCTTCCAATTGAATATGAAAAATCAAGAAATGAATAAAAGCAGTAATAAGAAAGTAGCCATAGTGCTGGGCGCTATCGCCTTCATCTGGTATCTGGCTTCCATGTTTACACTCTGGAAATAGAGTGTGGAAATTAAGACGCGAAACTAAACGTGACAACAGATACTAAAGACGACAGCTTAAGCATGACAGATCGCAGAAACCAAGCTAATAAAAAGCTTGGCTTCAAAATGGTCTGGATTGTAGTTGGCTCACTGGTGTTTGCATTTGCACTGGTACCACTTTATGACGTTTTATGTACGATGACTGGTTTAAATGGCAAAACAGAGACCAGTGCATCCGCATTAAAAAACAATAAAGTAGATACAACACGCTGGGTAACGGTGCAATTTACCTCCAGCGTAATGCCTGGGCTGGGTTGGAATTTTTACCCCAAACAGTCAAGTATCAAGGTGCGTCCGGGGCAAGTAGAAACCGTATTGTTTGAAGCTAAAAACATTACGAGCCAGGTAGTTGCAGGGCAAGCAATACCAAGTGTGACGCCAGGCCAGGCAGCTGCTCATTTAAAGAAAATAGAATGTTTTTGTTTTCAAAGGCAGGAATTAAAGCCTAGTGAAACAAAAATTATGCCTTTACGATTTTTTGTAAGCAATGACTTGCCACAAGATGTAAAAGAAATGACCTTATCCTACTCATTTTTTAGCGCTAAAGAATAACAGCCAGGGCTTAGCAAAAGGAGCAGGCATTAGCAAAAAGAATTTGAGTGTGCGCTTTAAGTATATGAGTTTAGCCGCACAATAAGGCAAGAGCAGATAGTGATGAGCTGGTAGTTATTAATAGTTGCGTTAAATTTAATATAAAACACATTTAGCTAGAATTTTAGTTAAATAATGCAATAGGGAGCTTATGCATGACAATGTACCGCATGGTGCAATCTACCCTGTCGTTCTATCGGGCGGGCTTTTATCACTGGCTGCTGGGTTCATTTTCAGCGTAGCTACAGATACCAATAAAGATCTGGGATATTTGCAGACACCGGGCCAATGGATGATGTACATTGGCGCGGCTATTATTCTGCTTATGACCTTCAAGTGGTTAGGCGCAGTAGTAGCTGAAAGCGTAACCGGTCAATACCACAAGTGGGAAGATAAATCATTCCGTATCGGCATGACTGTTTTCATCGCTTCCGAGTTAGCTTTTTTTGCTGCGTTCTTTGGTGCGCTATTCTATATGCGCATTATATCCGTGCCCGACCTGGCAGCATTTGACCCGGCATTCACACCCTACAAAGATTTTCTTGGTACATGGCCTTCAGCTGGCCCTGGCGGTGTGGTACTAGGCACTGAATATAAACCAAGCCAGCTCAACCCAATGGGTGCATGGGGTCTGCCGGCAATCAATACTGCTTTGCTGTTATCTTCTGGTGCAACTATCACTTGGGCACACTGGGGCTTGCTCAAAGACAATCGCAAGCAATTGATTCTGGGTTTATTTTTTACCGTAGCGCTAGGTACCGCGTTTCTGATATTACAGGCTTTTGAATATCACGAAGCATACACAGAAATGGGCTTAACCCTGCGTAGCGGGGCCTATGGTGCCACCTTCTTTATGCTGACTGGCTTTCATGGCTTCCACGTAACACTGGGTACCATTATGCTGATCGTGATTTTATTACGCTCCATGAAGGGCCACTTCTCATCCAAAAATCACTTTGGCTTTGAAGGTGTTGCCTGGTACTGGCACTTTGTAGATGTAGTGTGGTTAGGTTTGTTTATATTCGTTTACTGGCTGTAATCACAGGCAATAAAAAGGGGCGCTGTATATGCACCCCTTTTTGTTACCGTGAATTCAACACTTAAAGACTTTAAATACTAGCGTGGACCCAGCCCACCGATTAAACCGAAGTAATAACCTAATAACAGTAATATAAATAAAGTAATAGAAAGACCAATACGCAGCGTTAAAGCTTTTACAGTGCGCTTCCCGCCATCTTTATCTTTAGCTAGAAAATACAAGGCAGAAAAAAGGCTGGCAATAATGACAAACAACACTAATACAACGACTATTTTGAAAACCATATTAATGTCCTATCTATGTAGATAAGACATTATGCGATGCGTATGCCACAAAAGCAATTTAGATTCTCGAACTACATATTCAGCCTTTCCTGGACCGGTTTGCTGGTGCTGATTATCTGCGTACCGCTTTTTATCAAGCTTGGCCTGTGGCAATACAACAAGGCGCATTTAAAACAAGAGATTCAGGACAGCTACAACGCATCTTTAGATAATGAAGCACTGAGCCTGCCTGCCCAACTGGATAACCTGGACGCATGGAAACATAAAAAAATAAAAATTAAAGGCCATTACGAAACTGAATACCAGATACTGCTGGATAACCAGGTAGAAGGTAGTCGTGGCGGGTTTCATGTGCTGACTCCGATAAAAATCGAAGGCAGAAATGATTATGTCCTGGTCAATCGCGGATGGATTGCCGGGGGAGCAACACATACCGAGATACCATTAATTAGCACACCGGAAGAATTGGTAGAGATTGTGGGGCTGGTATGGGTACCAAGCAAAAAGATTTTTACGTTGGAAAGTAAAGCACAAAAAAGCCAGTGGAATGCTGTGTGGCAGCACATGGATTTAGAACGCTATCAGAACAGTGTGGCTATTAACGTATTGCCTATCGTCATTAAGCTGGATAGCAAAAGTAATGCCGGTGGTTTTGTACGCAACTGGCAATTACCTGCAGATAAAATCGCTACCAATATGGGCTATGCATACCAATGGTTTGGTTTTGCCATTGCCAGCATTCTGATTTTTTTGTATACGAGTATTAAAAAAGCAAGCAATTAACCTTAATTATTAGGCAACTTACAATATGCAAATTGAAGTAGAAAATAAGGAATATCTGGAGAGACAGCGCAGAGGTCGTATGATGCTGCTATCGATGCTGATATTTTTTATCACCCCTATTATCGCGGTAGTAGGCATGTATAAGCTGGACTGGCGACCAAAGGGAGAAAGCATCGGCGAACTGGTAGTACCTGCGAAATTACTGACCATGAATTATGCACTGATGTCGAATGACGGCAGTGTTGTAAAACCGGATGTATGGAAAGACAAATGGAGTATGGTTTATATCGCCGACAACTGTGAAAAACAATGCCATGATAAATTGCACAACATGCGCCAGTTACATACTTCTTTATACAAAGAAATTCCACGTATGCAGCGCGTGCTCATCACCACCTCGCAACAAGTGGCCCCAATAAAACAGGACTACCCGGACATGCTGATTATTAATCAGCCCGGTACAGAAATTTCAGCACTGAGCGATCAGTTTAACGTTAATAATGAAACATCAATGCGCGCTGATAGAACCTATCTGGTTGACCCGCTTGGTCATTTTATGATGAGTTACGCACCGGATACAGATCCAGCCTTAATTCGCAAAGACGTTATCCGACTGATGAAATATTCCTGGGCTGGATAATGGTCAATTACAACCGCTTCAAACAATTATCCTGGTTTGGTGCACTACTCGCACTTTGTGTTGTGGTGCTCGGCGCTTATGTTCGCCTTTCAGATGCTGGACTCGGCTGCCCTGACTGGCCGGGCTGCTATGGCACACTGACGGTACCGCAAAGTGAAACTGCGATTCAAAAAGCGCAGGAGATTTTTCCACACAGCACCATTGAAACCGGTAAGGCCTGGAAAGAAATGGCGCACCGCTATCTCGCGGGCACATTAGGTCTAATTGTACTGGCGCTATTTGCATTTGGCTGGCGCAACAAACAGTATATTAAGGTTAGCCCCCTGCTCCCCACTGCGCTGCTGCTCATTATCACGTTTCAGGCAGCATTAGGCATGTGGACAGTGACCATGCTGCTGAAACCGGCGATTGTGAGTGCACATCTGATCGGCGGCATGACCACTCTGGCGCTGCTGGTGTGGATTGCACATCGCCACTGGGGCAGTTTCAGCCAATCTTCCAGCATTTCACCGACATTAAAACTGTTGATACGCGGCGCACTTTTGGTATTGCTCGCGCAGATATTCCTCGGGGGCTGGACCAGCACCAACTACGCAGCGCTTGCCTGCACTGACTTTCCAACCTGCCACGGCGCATGGATGCCTGAAATGGATTTCAAAGATGCATTTCATCTGGTGCGTGAACTTGGCCAAAGTGCTAACGGCGGCAACCTGACGCTGCCAGCGCTCACTGCAATTCAGTGGACGCATCGTATCGGCGCGCTGGTGACATTTATTTACTTGGGTAGCCTTGCATTGGCGCTGATCAGAATACATGCATTCCGCAAAATAGCAGCGCTGCTGCTTATCGTTCTGATTGCTCAAGTATGCCTTGGTATTGCAAATTTAATCCTGCATTTACCTTTAGTTTTGGCAGTAGCGCATAATCTGGGAGCTGCGCTATTGACAATCATCACCGTAATAATCAATTCCAAAATTACAGATCCTAATTAAAAATACTGGAAACGAGGCCGAACCATGACTGCTCAAAAATATAAAAGTGAGATGCAAATGAATATAACCCTGCTGAGCCACATTAAAGAACTTGCGCCACGTTTAAAAAACTTCTTCCCGCTATGCAAGCCGCGCGTGACTTCACTTATTGTGTTTACAGCACTGATCGGCATGTTTCTCGCAACGCCTAACATGGTGCCATGGCCGCTATTACTCGCAACAACAGTCGGCATCGCTTTTGCGTCAGGCGCCGCCGCCGCATTCAACTGCCTGATAGAACACAAAATTGACGCTATCATGGCGCGCACGCGCGCACGTCCGTTGCCTACAGGTCAGGTTTCATCCATAGAAACTATTGTATTTGCAACACTGCTTGGCGGCACTGGGCTGGCGATTTTGTATGTTTATGTGAACCCACTTACGATGTGGCTCACCTTGGCTACCTTTGTTGGCTATGCCGTGATCTATACAATATTTCTGAAACCGGCTACACCAATGAATATTGTCATCGGTGGCGCATCCGGCGCTATGCCGCCGATTCTGGGATGGGCAGCAGTCACCAATACCGTCTCACCTGAATCGCTGATTATGTTCCTGATTATATTTGCATGGACACCGCCGCACTTCTGGGCACTGGCGCTTTATCGCCGTGAAGAATACGCAAAAGTCGGCATGCCTATGCTGCCGGTTACCCATGGTGAAGCATTTACCCTGCTGCATATTCTGTTATACACCGTGATTCTGGTAGCAGTTTCTCTGATGCCTTATGGCTTGGGCATGAGCGGTATGATTTATCTGATCTCGGCTATCGTGCTTAACGCAATTTTCATGGCGTATGTAATCGGGCTCTACAGAAAATACTCTGATGACCTTGCCAAGAGGACATTCAGATATTCCATTACCTATCTGACCTTACTATTTGCTGCCTTATTAGTGGATCACTACTGGGCGTATTAACTTTAGATCTTAGTCATCTGTAAGCTACAAAAAATAAGGAGCTATTAATAGCTCCTTATTTTTTAGGCTAAATGCATTCGAGGCTTGGAATTAAGTTTGCGTATCAATAAATATGACTTTGTTTAATTTTAACTAATGTGACAAGATGCGAAGCAACATTGATGATATAGTTTGTAGACTATTTGTCGAGAATAGAGCTTAAGGTGATGCAGCAAAAAGTGAAGTTAACTATTGTACTTAAAGTCGTCTTGCTAGCTACACTGGTTTCTGGTTTTAATATCTTGTCATTCAGCACAGCATATGCAGCTGAAAAAATCACCCTGCAGCTGAAATGGCATCACCAGTTTCAGTTTGCAGGTTACTACGCTGCTCAGAGTAAAGGTTTTTATCAGCAGGAAAATCTGGATGTAAACATTGTTGAGGGCGGCGTAAATATGCCGGCGCTTAATCAAGTACTTACAGGTGCCGCGCAATACGGCATCGGCGATTCAGATATTTTACTAGCGCGCATGAATGGAAAGCCGGTGGTCGCAATTGCGTCAATTTTCCAGCACTCACCTTACGTTTTGCTGAGTCTGCGTGAGAAAAAAATTAACAGCCCGCAAGACCTTATCGGCAAACGCATTATGCTGTCTAACGACCAAGGCGCAACCCAGTTTAAAGCAATGATGAATAAGGCGGGCATCGGCCTTGAGTATGTGACTGTCTTGCCACATACATGGAATCTGCAGGACCTGATTAAAGGCAATGCCGACGTTGTTTCTGCCTATGCTACGGTTGAGCCTGTCCAGCTTGAAGCGATGGGCTACCATCCTTCGATATTGAGTAATCAGGATTACGACGTTGATTTTTACGGTGACATCCTGTTTACCAACGAGCGCGAGATATCTGCACACCCTGAGCGCGTAGATGCATTTTTACGCGCTACTAAAAAAGGCTGGGCCTATGCATTTGAGCACCGGGAAGAAATCGCCCATCTGATTGCCGGTATGAATGGTGTTTCTGAACACGGAATCACCTATGACATGCTGCTTAAAGAAGCAGGCATTATGGAGCCATACGTTCTGTCCGATGTTGTTGAATTCGGCCACATGAATAGTGAACGCTGGGAAAGTATTGCAAAGACACTGGCCACACTTAAGATTATTCCTGACGATTACAAGCTTACAGGTTTTGTTTACAGTAGCAATGCCTCCAAATCTTGGATTATGCGCTGGATTAGCGTAGCAGCAATCACAGTACTGATTCTGCTGGCGCTTGCCTTTATCTGGAACCTGCAAATCCGGCGCAATGTAAAAAGCCGCACTATCGCGCTACAAGAAGAAATACAACGGCGTGAGCAAGCAGAAAACTTGCTTAAAATAGCTGGCAGTGCTGCACATCTTGGCGGCTGGATCATGGATATTGAAAGCAGAAAAGTAACATGGTCAGATGAAGTGGCGGCTATTCATGACATGCCGTCCGGCCACTCGCCTACTATTAAGGAGGGGGTTTCACTTTTTGTGCCGGAACATCAGCCAAAAATACAGGCGGCAATTAGCAGTTGTATTCAAAGCGGTGTTCCTTATGACCTTGAGCTGGAAAAATTAACAATCAAGGGTAAGCGCATCTGGGTGCGTACTATCGGCCAGGCAGTTCGTGATGCAGATGGCACCATTGTCAGGCTGCAAGGCGCGTTTCAGGATATCTCAGAGCGCAAGCGTCTGGAAGACTTCAAGGCCGGCCAGAACGCCATTCTCGAACGCATTGCAGCAAACTCACCGTTAGTAGAAGTATTGCATGCCACCGTTAATCTGATCGAGTCGCAATTCCCGCGATGTATGTGCTCCATCATGCTCATCAGCAGCGATGGACTGCATTTGTGCAAAGGGGCTGCGGTTAAACTTCCCAGCGCCTATATGCAGACTCTGGATGGTGCGAAAATTGGCAGAAAAAACGGCTCTTGCGGTACTGCTGCGTACCAGAAGAAGCGGATTATTGTTGCAGATATTGAAAGTGATCCGCTATGGGATAACTACAAGACGGACGCTATGCAACATGGCTTGCGTGCCTGTTGGTCATCACCCATTCTATCAAGCGAACACATAGTGATAGGTACCTTTGCGGTCTATCATCTGGAGCCATATATACCGGGAGATGAAGAGCTGGAGTTGGTAGATGCATGCTCACACATTCTGGGCATTGCCATTGAGCGTCACAATTCGCAGGAGCACCTACGGTTATTGGAAAGTGGAATTTCAAGGCTAAATGACATTGTGATGATTACAGAGTCGGCGTCGGCTGATGATCTGGGCCATCGAATCATATTCGTCAATGAAGCGTTTGAGCGCATCACCGGTTTCAGTCATGAGGACGTGATAGGCAAATCGTCGAGTATTCTGCATGGCAGAAATACCCAAAAAGAAGAGCTAGTTAAAATCAGCCAGGCGCTTAAAGACGGAAGACCGGTTCATACAGAAGTGATTCACTATAAAAAATCAGGTGAAGAAATCTGGCTGGAGCTGGATATCGTGCCAATCAGTGATGACGTGGGCCTGAATACGCACTGGGTAGCGGTTATGCGTGATATCACACAACGCAAGCAGACTGAAATGAAAATCCAGCAGCTTGCGTTCTATGACTCGATGACCGGTTTGCCAAATCGCCAATTGCTGATCGATAGGCTCAAGCAGCGCTTAAGCTCAAGCTCGCGTAGCCATCATTCCGGCGCAGTGTTATTTATCGACCTTGATAATTTCAAATCACTTAACGACACCCACGGCCATGATGTAGGCGATATGCTGCTGGTTGAAGTCGCTCGGCGTATTGTGAAATGTGTGCGAGACAGCGACACTGTCGGGCGGCTTGGCGGCGATGAGTTTGTTGTGATTATCAACGAGCTCGATGAAAATCTTCGTGATGCAGCAGTTCAGACCAGTACTGTATGTGAGAAGATTTTATTGAGCTTTAAAGAGTCTTTCGTACTTAATAACTATATACACCACACTACACCAAGTATTGGCGTTACGTTATTTAACCATAACTCGCCGGCATCGGTAGATGAGCTGTTAAAACGTGCAGATTTAGCCATGTATAAAGCAAAGGATTCCGGACGCAATACATTCCGCTTCTTTGACCCACAAATGGAAGCCCTTGTGCGTGAGCGCGTTGCACTTGAAGCAGATTTGCACCTTGGCATACTTAATCAACAATTTGTGCTGTATTTTCAGCCGCAGTTAAATCAGCAACGACGTATTGTGGGTGCAGAGGCGCTAATACGCTGGAATCATCCGCACCGCGGCCTGGTAATGCCGGGCTATTTTATACAATTGGCAGAAGATTCCGGGCTGATTTTGCAGATTGGCGACTGGGTATTAGTCGGCGCATGCAAGCAGCTGCTGCTATGGGCCAAAAATCCTCATACTGCGAATCTTGTGCTTTCAGTTAATGTAAGCCCCCGTCAGTATTTACAGGCAAATTTTGTTGATCAGGTCATACAGCTGATTAACCGTACTGGTGTCGATCCGTCCAAACTAAAATTAGAGCTGACCGAGAGTATGCTGGTAGAAAATATCGAAGATATTATTACCAAAATGACGGCACTAAAAGCGATAGGCGTGGGCTTCTCTCTGGATGACTTTGGTACTGGCTATTCTTCACTGTCTTATCTCAAACGTCTTCCACTGGATCAGCTGAAGATAGACCAGTCATTCGTGCGAGATATTATGATCGATAGCAACGATGCCAGTATCGTTAATACCATCATTGCCTTAGGCCTCAGTCTGGGGCTGGAAGTGCTAGCAGAAGGCGTAGAAACTGAGGAGCAGCTACAGTTGCTGCTTAGTAATGGCTGCCAGGCATTTCAAGGCTATTTATTCAGCAAACCAGTACCGATTGATGACTTTGAATTAATACTTGCAAGAGATAGCGTTGAAAATACAGGCTTAAACGATACTGCAAGCCAGGCATGACCTCTTTAAGATTGCCTGCTATTTGTATGATAGTAATTGATCAGTCCCACCCTTAAATTGCATACGGGTTTTTTAACCGGCATTTAGTTAACGAGTATAACTCTCACTCAATACAGACCAAACAATATAAAAACAACTTGAACCAATTCAGGCACTTAAATTCAAACAAATATTGCTAGAAATGCAGCATCTATTCTCAATTTACATTATATAATCGCGGATTAAGTCACGCAATTTGCATATTTAACGATTTAATTGTTAATAATCCCCTGCTAATTGATTTATTTTGTTTTATTTAAGGACGGAAGTAATGAGTAACACTAATGTAGAAACGTTTTACGACGACTACGTCATCCGTAGATTTACCGTGATGGCAGTGGTCTGGGGGGTGGTTGGCATGCTGATGGGCGTTATCATCGCCGCACAGCTTGCTTTTCCTGAACTAAACCTGGGTCTGCCCTGGACAAGCTTCGGCCGTTTGCGTCCTTTGCACACTAACGCAGTAATTTTTGCTTTTGGCGGCTGTGCCCTGTTTGCAACGTCTTACTACGTTGTACAACGTACCAGCCAAACCAAACTGGCATTTCCGCTGTTAGCGCGCTACACTTTCTGGGGTTATCAGGCAGTGATCGTGGCGGCTGCAATCACTTTACCTTTAGGTTACACGCAAGCTAAAGAGTATGCGGAACTGGAATGGCCAATCGACTTATTACTGTTAGTGGTTTGGGTGATGTACGCGATTGTATTCTTTGGCACTATTGCGCAGAGAAAAATCAAACACATCTACGTTGCTAACTGGTTCTACGGTGCTTTCATTATTGTGGTTGCTTTGCTGCACATTGTTAACAGTGCTGCAATTCCTGCTGAGTGGATGAAATCTTACTCAGCATACGCCGGCGTACAAGATGCAATGGTGCAATGGTGGTATGGTCACAACGCTGTGGGTTTCTTCCTGACAGCTGGCTTCTTGGGCATGATGTACTACTTTGTTCCTAAACAAGCTGAGCGCCCAGTGTACTCATATCGTTTATCTATTGTGCACTTCTGGGGTTTGATCTTCACTTACATGTGGGCTGGTTCACACCATCTTCACTACACTGCATTACCTGACTGGACACAATCAGTTGGTATGGTACTTTCTCTGATCTTATTGGCACCAAGCTGGGGCGGTATGATCAACGGTATGATGACGATGTCTGGCGCATGGCACAAACTGCGCGATGACCCTATCCTGCGCTTCATGATCGTTTCATTATCTTTCTACGGTATGAGTACGTTTGAAGGCCCGATGATGGCGATTAAAACCGTTAACGCATTGTCACACTACACTGACTGGACTGTTGGTCACGTGCACTCAGGCGCTTTAGGCTGGGTCGGTTTCATCTCTATGGGTTCACTGTACTTCCTGACACCGCGTTTGTGGGGTCTGAAACAAATGTACAGCAAAAAGGCAATTGAGTTGCACTTCTGGTTAGCGACTATCGGCGTGGTGCTATACATCACAGCGATGTGGATCTCAGGTGTTACTGCCGGCTTGATGTGGCGTGCAATCAACGATGATGGCACATTGACCTACACCTTTGTTGAATCTGTTAAAGCAATGCACCCATTCTACTTCATCCGTATGATTGGTGGCTTGATGTATGTAACCGGCATGATCATCATGCTATGGAACGTACTCAAAACAGTACAAATGGGGCAAGCTACACGCGCCAGAATACCTTCAACTGTTGTTCATGCTTAAGAGAACTAAAATGTCAGATAAAGAAAAAAAAGGGTTTACCCACGAGAAGATCGAAACCAACAGTTTCTTGATGATTGTGTTGATTTTGGTTGTGGTTTCATTCGGTGGTTTGGTTGAAATCGTGCCACTGTTTTTCCAAAAATCAACAACGCAGCCAGTTGAAGGCCTAAAGCCGTATACTGCGCTGCAGTTGGCAGGACGTGATGTTTACATTCGTGAAGGCTGCTACAACTGCCACTCTCAGATGATTCGTCCATTTAAAGCAGAAACACTGCGCTACGGTCATTATTCAGTAGCTGGTGAGTTCGTTTATGACCGCCCATTCCAATGGGGCAGTAAACGTACAGGTCCTGACCTGCACCGTGTAGGCGGCCGTTACAGTGATGAATGGCATCGTATCCATCTGATCAATCCTCGTGATCTGGTGCCAGAATCAGTAATGCCGGCTTATCCTTGGCTAGAGAAAAATCTGGTTGATGCGAAAAACCTGCCATCACATTTACGTGCTCTGCAAATCGCCGGTGTGCCTTATAGCGATGAGGAAATTAAAAACTCTGCAAACGAGGTATATGGTAAAACCGAGATGGAAGCCATGATTGCTTACCTGCAAGTGCTTGGTACAGCGCTCAAACAATAAGCGAGTCAATATGGACATTACCGATTTACGCAGCATAGCCACCGTCGCAGCCCTGGTTACCTTTGTAGGCATCTGGGTCTGGGCATGGTCTGGACGGCATAAAAAAGATTTTGACGAAGCGGCAAGATTGCCGCTTGAGGGAGATGAATAATGAGTGATTTTACAAGTAGTTTTTGGCCGTTTTTTATTTCGGCCATCGTGATTGGCGGTATTGTTTTCTGCTTGGTAGTGCTATTTGTTACCAGCAAATCGCATGACCCAGCACACACAGGCGAGTCTACAGGCCACGTTTACGATGAAGATATCGTAGAGATGAACAACCCGATGCCAAGATGGTGGATGTGGATGTTTATCATCACCTGTATATTTGGTATCGTTTATCTGTTTCTGTACCCAGGTTTGGGCACGTATGCAGGCAAGCTAGGCTGGACGCAAGTGAAGCAGTATGAACAGGAAGTGAAAGAGTCAAACGACCGTATCGCACCTATCTACGCTAAATTTACCTCTATGGCAGCAGAAGACGTCGCTAAAGATGCAAAAGCAATGGCAATCGGTGAACGCCTGTTTATGAACAACTGTTCACAGTGCCACGGTTCTGATGCTCACGGTAGTCGCGGCTTTCCTAACCTGACGGATAAAGACTGGTTATATGGCGGTGACCCTGAAACTATCAAAACGACCATTACCAATGGTCGCCACGGCATGATGCCGCCAATGGCAGCAGCTGTTGGTAGTGCGGATGATGTGAAAAACGTTGCCAACTATGTATTGAGCTTATCTGGTAGCGATCACGATGCAAATCGTGCAGCTTTGGGTAAAGACAAGTTTGCAGCTTGTGCAGCTTGCCACGGTGCAGAAGGTAAAGGCAATCAGGCAATTGGTGCTCCTAACCTGTCAGATGACATCTGGTTACACGGCGCCGGTGAAGCTGCTATTATCGATCGTATCAACAACGGCAAAAACAATCAGATGCCAGCACAAGGTTCACGCTTAACACCTGAACAGATTCACGTTCTGGCTTCTTACGTATGGCGTTTTTCAAATGCTGAAAGCGCTCAGTAACGATTTAGATTTAATTTAAGTAAGGATGAAACTTAAGCTTATTTAAATTATCCTACTTCCACTAAACGCCCACTATTTTGCGTATGCTAAAATAGTGGGCGTTGTCCTTTTTGCGTCACATTTTTAAGCAGGGTTTAAAATCAAGTGTCTAACCAGAAAGTAAAGTCCAAAAAAGTTATCCCTATTGTCGAAGATACCTCTAAACCAAGGTCTCTTTACGAAGCGCAGCCAAAGATCTATCCGCGAAATATCTCCGGATATTTCAAAAACATGCGCTGGCTTACAATCTGGATCACGCAATTGGTTTTTTACGGTACTCCCTGGTTAATCTGGAATGACAGGCAGGCTATCCTGCTTGATATCAGCACACACCGTTTTTACATATTTGGCCTCGTACTCTATCCGCAAGACTTGATTTACCTTGTCGTTATTCTGATTATTGCCGCACTAGCACTATTTCTGTTTACCGCGGTTGCAGGTCGTTTGTGGTGTGGCTTCTCCTGCCCGCAATCTGTCTACACCGAAATATTTTTATGGATGGAACGCAAGATCGAAGGCGACCGTGCAGCGCGCATGCGCCTCGACAACATGAAGTTCGGCTTCAAAAAGTTTCATAAAAAGTTCCTTAAACATGCGGCCTGGATCAGTTTCTCACTGTTTACCGGCTTTAGTTTTCTAGGCTATTTCTCTCCGATACGCGAGCTGCTCGATAATATTCTGCAGTACCGTTTGAGCCCATGGGAAACCTTCTGGATCCTGTTTTATGGTTTTGCCACTTATGGTAACGCTGGCTTCCTGCGTGAGCAGATTTGCAAATACATGTGCCCTTACGCCCGTTTTCAAAGCGCGATGTTTGACAATGACACACTGATCGTCACCTATGATGAAGAACGCGGTGAGCCACGCAGTGGCCGCTCACGTAAAGTGGATGCAAAAGAATCCGGCTTGGGTGACTGTATTGACTGTAGCTTCTGCGTACAAGTTTGTCCGGTTGGTATCGATATTCGCAACGGCCTGCAATACGAATGTATCAGCTGCGGCTTATGTGTAGATGCCTGCAACAGCATCATGGACAAGATGGAATATCCGCGCGGACTGATTCGCTTCTCCACGCACAATGCTGTGGAACAGCATTGGACACAAAAACAGATCATACAAAAAGTACTGCGTCCACGCGTGCTGATTTATACCGGGTTGCTGCTGGTGCTATGCCTTGGCTTTGTGGCCTCGCTCGCGATGCGTGTACCCTTTAAAGTGGATGTGATCCGTGACCGCGGCGTAATGTCGCGCCTGGTATCCGGCGGTAAAGTAGAAAACGTGTATCGCCTGCAAATTACTAATGCCTCGGAAAAATCAGAGACCTATCGCATCGGCGTAGATGGTATCAAAGGCTTATCTATTGCCTCTGAAGGTGTTTTCATCGTTAACCCGGCTGAATCTCGCATGGTAGCGGTAAGCCTGCAAATTGAAGATGGCTCGATCAAGAGCGGCTCTCATCCCGTTGTGTTCGAAATTGAAGCAGCAGGCTCAAAAGAGAAAATCTATGAGAAATCTATTTTTTACATGTCACGCTAAAGGTTAAGTCATGACACAGAAACAAGTTCAGAATCAAAAGGCTCAATGGTGGAAATCAGGCTATGCATGGCTGGTATTCGGCGGCCCTGCAATCGTTGTAGTTGCAAGCCTGACTACCGTATACATTGCAGTAAATGGGCAAGACGAAGTACTGGCACATGAAGAAAACCAGGGCCAGTCACCGTTCCAGAGAGCAATGACACCTGAACAGAAAAACGCGTTGGAACCGGCAGTCAAAGCGCGCAACCATGCAGCTACCGGCGTTAATAACGAATAGCTGTCGTTCAGGATAATCAGATATGCAAACAGCGCTTATGTATAGTGCACTACTGATGGGAATCGCAGGCGGTCCGCACTGTGTTGCCATGTGTGGCGCGGCATGTACGGCACTGACACAATCGCAGCAGCATCCTTACGGCATATACCAATATCATCTGGGTCGTCTGTGCGGATACGCATTGCTAGGTGCCATCGCCACCTTTGCCATTCAAAGTATCGCATGGCTTTCGAGCTATAGTTCAGCATTACACCCGCTATGGACGTTTTTTCACGTTTTAATATTCTTCTGGGGCCTGTTATTGGTGATCTACGCACGCCAGCCAATATGGGTAGATCGCGCCGGGCGCAGCATCTGGGGACATGTAAAAAAACTGGCGGTAAAACGCGGCGGCAATTTTTATGTCGGCATGCTGTGGGCACTGATGCCATGCGGTTTATTATATTCAGCACTGATTATTGCATCATTCAATGCCAACCCGCTGGGTGGTGCACTGAGCATGGCTGCGTTTGCGCTCGGCTCCAGCGTGTCATTATTTCTGGCACCCTGGCTCTGGCTGAAGCTGAAAACCAATGCCGTTGAGCCCTATGGCATGCGATTGGCTGGACTGTTACTTAGTGCTGCCAGCGCCTGGGCGATCTGGATGGAACTGAGTCACAATACCAAAGTATGGTGCGCTACTTAGCTTCAAACTAACCCCTAGCTTTAAATTAACAAAGTCATACTATAGCGGTATGACTTTCAGACCCTCGCCCGCGGTATTCCAAACCACAAACAAAGCCTTACCATTTTGCAGCAATACCGGGTAATCGGCTGCACCGCTGGCATCGACGATCATTGTTGGCGCATCCCAGCTTTTACCTTCATCGTTTGATTTCATTAGCCAGACCTGACTTTTTCCTGCGTCTTTTTCACGCCATAACAACCACACATTTTCACCGGCAGCGAACAGGGCCGGATGCCCTGCCTGTTTTTTCATATTGCCAAACTTCTTAGCTGGCGATGATACCCAGGCCTCCCCGTCCATACGCGCATAGAACAATGTTGCATCCTTGCCAGCATCATCATTACCGCCATCAAACCAAGCCATGTGATACCCCCACCAGCGCCCACCTTCGCCGCCGCTAGTGAGTGCCGCTCCATGATGCGGACAGCCGTCAATTTTCCAGCGTCCGAATGTAGCGCGTTTAGGGTCAGGCGTTTTATTCGCAGCAGGGATTTCGGCAATCATATGATCACGCTCGCTGCCTGCAAACACATGGCGCCACATAGCAACCACCGTACCATCCGGTTTATTGGCAAGCGCAATACGGCAGCATTCACAACTGCTATCTGCAAGTTTTTGTTCGGGCAGGAAACTCGCGCCCTTATCATGAGACACTGCATAGTAGATGGCGGCACCTTCATAGGGCTTGTTTGCGGCCTTAGCTGCAATCAAATCACGCTTATCTACCCACGCTACGGTAATTCTGCCATCTGCACTGACATTCAGCGCATCAAAGCGGTGTGTAATCTCACTGCGGTCCTGATGCACGATATATGGCTTTTCAAATGTTTTACCACCATCAATCGAGCGTGCGAACCATATATAACCGGAGAATGGCTTTTTCAGTGCCTCAGTCCAAGTGAGGTAAATATACCCTTCGGCTGAGACTGCGATTTTTGGACGCGCTTCACCGTCTGCACCGATTTTTTGTGGAGCCTGATTTACCCTTACCGCTTTTGAAAAAGTCTTGCCAAAATCACTGCTTGAGTTCACCTCAACAAAACCGCCATTCACACTTACCTGCCACAAGCTACCCTGTCCATCAAATGCCAGACTCACTGCCAATGAAGAGTTGTGATGCTTGGTATGCTCTTCATGCGCACTGAGTGTGCAGGCAAAACATAAAAGACAGAATGTCAGAATTTTTCTAATCATTAGTAATCAAATTTCAGTTGTACATAAGCAGTACGTTGTGGATACGGATGAAACACGTACGATTTATAATTATTTAAATTATCTACACCTACACTTGCAGTGATGCGATTTGCAAATTTGTAATTGGCTTTAACATCCATTACAAAAAACTTGCTCGCGCCACCAAAAGTATCAGGATTGATATCACTATTATCCAAAGCATTATACTGTCTGCCGCTATAACGTGCTGCCAAGCTATAGGTGAGATTATTACCATGGTGGTAAGTTGCCACTGCCTTGAACATATTTCTTGGAATGCGTGGCGGTTTATTGCCTACAGTAGCCGTAGCAGCATCGTTACGCAGCACCTCTGCCTCGGTAAAAGTTGCACTGCCTTGCAGGTCAAGACCATGTATAAATACATCCTGCCATTGCGTTGCCAGTTCAAGACCACGGGTACGAATATGATCTACGCTCTGTATAAAACTACAGCCTGATGCTCTAGTGCAGGTGCCGGTGTCATAAGGAATTGCACTGCCGTTAGTCAACGTTTGCGAAATAAGCGCATCATGCTTGTTTTCACTGAACAAACTGGCTCTTATCAGGCCGTTATCAAAGCGGCGTTCTGCGGTAAGTTCAGCGGCAATCACTTCCTCAGGTTTGAGAATCGGATTAGCCTGCACAAAATAAGATGCAGCACCGTTCTGCAACGGCTGAAACATTTCACTCACGGTAGGAAAGCGAAATGCCTGGCCAAATGCAGCGCGAAAACCCCAAGCGGGAACAGGCTCAAAACTGAGCGACACTTTGGGCGAGAATCTGCTTTCCGAAACATCTTTATAGTCGGCAGTTTTCAACACATTGGCAATAGTCGTTTTATTCTGCCCGTCATTGGCTTGCCAATACTCAGCACGGCCACCCAATGTAAGTGCCCACTGCGGATTAATCTGCCATTTATCCTGCGCGTAAAGCGCATGGGTTCTGGTTTCACCGCTGCCAGAGGCATTCAGGGTTCCTTTATTGCCTGTTGACCAATCTGCGGTATTACTAGTCTCGCTTTTAAGTTCGTATTGGTCAACGTGATAGCCAATATCAATCGTATGCTCATGTGGACGTAAACTTGCACGGGCATCAAATACCGTCCAGCCGGTGCCGGACAAATCAGTAACACGACCGGTTTTTGTCAGGTATGGATTACCTGCGATAATGGACCCGGTAGACGATGCGTTAGCTGCGCTATTTTTATCTATCTGATAATCATAATCAGACAGGGTTAGCTGCCAGTCAAAAAAACCCTTGGTGTTGGATTTAATATCCAGCGCATGCATAACGTGCAGAGATTCAGCCTCTGCCGGATTCATGCCGGAAACATCGTAACGTTGACCGTTAAAACTTACGCGACCGTTATATACCGCATTACCTGCGTTATCTTTAATATAGCTCTCAACATCAGTTTTTCCGTCCATATTCCAGATGCCTAAAGTATAAACCGCTTTAATTTCTGGGCTGATGTCATAAGCCGCTTTAAATTTAATATTGGTCTGCTCAGTACTATCTATGCTATTAGCACCAAATATGACGCGATTAGCGTTTGTTTCGCTTTTATCCTGATACGCTCCGTTCACCACCGGGCTCAACCCTGGTGCAGTGGTTGAAAGATTTGCCGTGGAAAAATTCATCGGCTGACCTTCGTTTTTGAGATAATCCACACCCAGCCAGAACGCAAAATCGTTCACTTTGTTGCCGACAGATGCAGTAAAGTGGCTGCCGCTATAACTTTCATCTGTGCCATATAACTTGAAATTCTGTGTAAACGCCTGAGCACTGGCGTGAGATTCAAACTTGGTAGGCATACGTGTGGCGATACTCATTACGCCGCCGAAAGAATTACCGGCATATAGTGCGGAGAATGGTCCATACATCATGCTGATGCTTTCGATTTCTTCCGGACTGACCATGCCCCAGCGCGGCGGATAAGCAAACGAATTACCTAACAAATTGGAAAGCAGCACCCCATCCGCATACAACATACTCTGTGCGCTGGACAAAGTGCCGATGGTACGCGTAGCAATAATGCCGTTGCGGTCACCGATAAAGCGCTCACGTACTTGTATACTCGGCAGATACTTCAGCGTTTGTGCCGGGGTTGCCGCATTAATGCTGTCTTCAATCTGTTTCTTATCGTAAGTTTCAACGGTGGCGGGGTGCTTCAATATGCGGCTATCAATCAGCGGTGCGCGTACTTCTATCTCGTCCAGATTAATGGCTGCATTGTGATCGGCCAGGCTGACATTACTAAACATTGCCGTCATCATCATGAAAATCAGCTTTGCGCGCATTTTGATATCCACCCATTATTTTTTATTTGCACATAAGTGTATATAGATTAAAGGTTTTGCGTAATGCGACGAATTGTCGCAGGCTCATCTATCAATTAATCTCTATAATTAGAGCCCATGCAATTCGCAAATCGGCACGTATAATACTTTGACTATGGATATCGCTTTTCCCACTCTGGACAGCCCGTCACGACGCAATCTGCAGCGCTTATTTTTACTGCGCAGTGTGATGATTATCTTTATGCTGGCTGCAACGCTGGCCTTGTTTTACCTGCGCATCCCACTGCCCCGATATCCGATCGCCTTTGCAGTCGGCGGTATGTTGCTGCTCAATCTGATTACATTACTACGTTTAAATAAACTCAATAAGCATGTCAATGATAAAGAAGTGCTGCTGCAATTGCTGGGAGATCTGGTTGCACTAACAGTATTGTTCTACTACACCGGCGGCTATAGCAATCCATTGGTATGGATGTATCTGCTACCACTCACGGTAGCTGCCGTTGCATTAAAACGCGAATATGCCTGGCTGCTGGCTGCCGTTGCTATCGCCTGCTACTCATTACTCGTGTTTTATTACGTGCCGCTCTCGCATCTGCATATGCACGACATCGCAGGAAAAACGCTGGATATCCATCTGGTCGGCATGTGGATAGGGTTTGTCGTGAGTGCCGGCATCATCGCTTTTTTTGTCACCAGAATCGGCCACAGCCTACGCGAATATGATCAACTCATGGCCAGCATCCGCGAAAAATCTCTCGAAAGTGAGCGTGTACTCTCACTGGGAACACTCGCTGCCAGTGCAGCACATGAACTTGGCACCCCGCTTTCCACCATGGCTGTAATAAGTAAAGAGCTGGCACAAGAGCTGGCAAACCAGCCCGAGCAATTGCAGCAACTGGAGATTCTGCGTAAACAGATCGGCCGCTGTAAAGAGATCATTTCCTCCATTACACGCAATGCAGGCCAGAGCCGTGCCGATGCTGGAGAAGGTTTGGCATTGCGGGAGTTCTTGCATGCCCTTATCGAACGCTGGCGAGACACTCGCCCCGCCACCGAATTAACGGTATCACTGTGTGAAAATAGCAGCAATCCTTTAATCTTTACGGATAGAACGCTGATTCAGGCGTTACAGAATCTGTTGGACAATGCTGCCGATGCTTCGCCTGTGCGCGTAATGTTTAATGCAGACTGGGACGAAAGTAATCTACAAATCAGCATCCGCGATTTTGGCTCCGGCCTCAGCGATGATGTAAAAAAACAATTAGGCAAACCGTTTTTCACGTCAAAAAACGAACAAGGCATGGGCTTGGGTGTATATTTAACACAGATCACGCTGGCAAGGTTTGGCGGCGAACTCAGCCTGAATAACCATATTGACGGCGGTGTTCTTACGGTAATCAAACTACCACTTAAAAACCTGCGGATTGATCAATCTATATCAAACTTAAGTTGAAAGCTGCTGAATGAGTTTCTTGGAACAAGATGATAAAGCTACATTATTATTAGTAGACGATGATGAGGATTTTTTAGGAGTACTCGCAATCGCCATGCGCAAGCGCGGGTTCACAGTAACACTTGCGAATAGTACCGAAAGCGCATTTGAGCTGGCAAAAAATGACCCACCTGAGTTTGCTGTAGTTGACCTTAAAATGTCCGGCAACTCAGGTCTGGTACTGGTGCGGCAGCTAAGTAGCTTAGAAGCCGGCACTAAAATAGTGGTGCTGACAGGCTATGCAAGTATTGCCACTGCAATAGAAGCCATCAAACTGGGAGCAACGCACTATCTGGCAAAGCCGGTAGATGCAGATGAAATCGTTGCTGCTTTTGAAAAAAAGAACGGAAATGCAGAAATAGAACTATCGAGCAATCCGCTTACAGTGAATCGTCTGGAATGGGAACATATTCAGCGCGTACTGTCAGAACATGATGGCAACATCTCGGCGACTGCACGCAGCCTGAATATGCACAGACGCACTCTGCAAAGAAAGTTGGGCAAGAAGCCCAGTGCGAACCCGACGATCAATGACTGATTGAAGCATCGATAGATCGTTGCGCTACAATTCGCCGATTTTGCTAATCGTCGCTAAAGCGCTGCTCAAGCCACGGATCAGCTTCATTATGATACCCGCGCACTTCCCAGAAGCCAGGCTTATCAAACTCATGAATCTCTATTGCTTTAAGCCATTTGGCACTTTTCCATGCGTAGCGCTTGGGAACCACTAATCGCACCGGGCCACCATGCTCTGCAGCTAAAGGCGCGCCCAGAACGCTGTGCGCAATGATGACGTCATCATCTAATAATGCTTCCAGCGGCAAGTTAGTGGTATAGCCATCATAACTATGCAGCGTTACGAATTTAGCCGATGCTTTTGGCTGCGCCAAGGCCAGAAAATCCTGTGCTCGCACACCTTGCCAGTTCATATCAAGCTGACTCCAGCGCGTTACACAGTGAAAATCGGAAACATCGGTTACTTGATTCATGGCCTGAAATGCAGCCCAATCAAGATTGAGCTCGTTCTCAACTAAGCCATAGACACGTAAGCGCCAACTTTGAACTGTCACATCAGGCACAATACCCAGATCAAGACGGGGAAAATTCTTAACTTCGGTTTGCCCGGCGGGAACGCGGACGTTGGCATTTAGCTTACCCGGCTGGCTGCCTTTTGCAGCCAACGCGATTTTACTTGCTATGAGTTTTTTCCAGTCCGGCATTTCAACACCTTAATGATCAATGTTTAATAAAAACCAATAATGCGTCAAATAGCCGATACTTTTAAACAGCTATTTGGCAGTAGCAAGCTTATCTTTTTTAAAACTATCCAGCAGTAGCAAACCAACACCTACGCAAATGGCACTATCTGCAACATTGAATGCCGGCCAGTAAAGTTCGTCAATATGAAAATAAAGAAAATCAACCACATAGCCCAAGGTTAAACGGTCATACAAGTTACCGATAGCACCACCCAGCACTAAGGCTAACCCTGCGCAGAATAACTTTTCAGCATGATGCTTGATCAGCAGATAGGTGATCACAATGACCGCAACGGCAGTGACAGCAGTAAAAAACCACTTCTGCCAGCCACCGGCATTCGCTAAAAAGCTGAATGCCGCGCCTTCATTGTGATAACGCACCAGATCGAAAAAACTAGTTACAGTTAAATGTTCACCGAATACAAAGGCATTCTCTATCAGGTGCTTAGTGTAAAGATCCAGCGCCACGATCACCGCACTGATGGCAAACCATTTACGCATGTGAACGTGCCTCGCCTTGGCCAAACAGATTGCTTACGCAACGGCCGCATATATGCGGATGTTCTGCATCGGCGCCGACATCTGCACGGTAATGCCAGCAGCGGTCACATTTAACATGGCTGCTTGGCGCTACTTGAATATCAAGTTCACCTGCGCGTTGATGCAAGGTTGCCCGTGAAGTAATCAGCACAAAGCGCAAATCATCTCCCAGACGATTTAATGCATCGTAAACTGCACTGTCTGCATAAATATCCAGCTCAGACTGTAATGATGAACCTACGAGGCTTTGAGCACGCTTCTCTTCAATGGCTTTGTTAGCTACAGCACGCACTTCGAGTATGGTTTGCCATGCCTGCAAATCAGCCTCACTTAAACCATGTGCCGGCAAGCTATACCAGAGTTCTTCAAATACCGTTTTATCTGCATCGAGCCCAAGTGTCTGCCAGACTTCGTCGGCAGTAAAGCTTAATATCGGAGCCATCATGCGCATCATCGCGTGCGTAATATGGTGCAATGCGCTTTGTGCGGCGCGGCGTGCATGTGAGGTTTCACCTGCGGTATAGAGCCTGTCTTTAAGAATATCGAGGTAGAAACCGCCCAAGTCCTCTGAGCAGAAACTCACGAACTTCTGCACTGCCAGATGGAACTCATAACGGTCGTAATCTGCAAGCACTTCAGTCTGCAATTGGCTGGTTAAATGCAGGGCATAGCGATCAATTTCCAGCCACTCATTCACTGGTAGCAAGTCTTTGCCTGCATCAAAATCCGCCAGATTTGCCAATAAGAAGCGCAATGTGTTGCGAATACGACGGTAACTTTCAGCCACACGTTTCAAAATTTCATCAGAAATCGTCAGCTCGCCTGAGTAATCCGTTGAGGCTGTCCACAGACGCAGGATATCAGCGCCGTAGGTATCCATGACTTTTTGCGGTGCAACGACGTTACCCTTTGATTTACTCATTTTATGGCCTGAGCCGTCTACGACGAAACCGTGCGTAAGCAAAGCATCATAAGGTGCACGACCATCAATCGCACAACCTGTAAGCAGGCTGGATTGGAACCAGCCGCGGTGCTGGTCTGACCCTTCCAGATACAAGTCAGCAGGATGTTGCAACTCCGGGCGGCGTTTCAATACGGATGCATGCGTTGCACCAGAGTCAAACCACACATCTAAAGTATCTGTTACTTTTTTGTATTGCTCGGCATTCTCCGGCGCATTAACAGCCAGGAAAGCAGCGCCATCCAGACTGAACCAGGCTTCAATCCCTTGTTTTTCGACATCCAGACAAACTTTTTCCAATAGCTCAAGCGTCTGCGGATGCGGCTCACCGGTTTCTTTATGAACAAACAGCGGCATCGGCACCCCCCAGTTACGCTGACGCGACACACACCAGTCAGGGCGATTTTTAATCATCGCTTCCAGACGTGCACGACCCCAGCTTGGGAAGAACTGCGTTTCAGCTACAGCGCTATTGGCATGCTCACGCAAAGTAGTGCCATTCGCATCCTGCTCATTCATGCCAATAAACCACTGATGTGTGGCTCGGAAAATCACCGGCGTTTTATGGCGCCAGCAATGCGGGTAGCTATGGTTCAAGCGCACAGAGGCCATCAGGTTACCGCTAGCCTGCAAAGTCTCAATGACAACTTTATTCGCATCCCAGATACTCATACCGGCGAAGCGCTCGACACGGCTGTAGAATTTACCATCATCGCCTACCGGGCAATCAACCGGCAGGTTGTAACGCATGCCAACGGCATAGTCATCCAGACCGTGCGCCGGGGCTGTATGCACCAAGCCGGTACCGGCTTCTGCCGTCACATGGTCACCGCAGATCACCGGTACTTGGCGGTTTTCAAACGGATGCTGTAATTTCAAATATTCCAGCGCCAGGCCTTTGCAGCTTGCAATTGTTTTAGCGTCGGTTTCACCGTAGCGCGCCAAAGTTGCCTGCGCCAGACCTTGCGCCAGTATCAGCAAACCTCTGCTGGTTTGAATCAAATCATAATCAAATTCAGGATGTACAGAAACGGCTTGGTTAGCCGGCAATGTCCATGGCGTTGTCGTCCAGATAATCGCATAAGCATCATCGTTCACTTCTACACCGAACGCTTTGCTTAATGCTGCGTTATCAGCCACTTTAAAGCCCACATCAATCGCCGGTGAGTTTTTGTCTTCGTACTCAACTTCAGCCTCGGCCAATGCCGAGCCGCAGTCCACGCACCAATGCACAGGCTTACTGCCTTGGTACAGATAACCATTTTTATAAATATCACCCAAAGCGCGCATGATGTCGGCTTCGGTTTTAAAGTCCATGGTCAGGTAAGGATTATCCCAGTCACCTTGCACACCTAAACGAATAAAGTCTTTTTTCTGGCGCGCAACCTGTTCTGCAGCGTACTCACGGCACAATTCACGAAACTTGGCAGGCGCAATATCTTTACCATGATTCTTTTCTACCACCAGCTCAATCGGCAGCCCGTGGCAATCCCAGCCCGGTACATAAGGCGCATCAAAACCGCTCATGGTTTTGGATTTAACAATAATATCTTTCAGAATCTTATTCACCGCATGGCCAATATGGATGTCGCCGTTTGCATACGGAGGACCATCGTGCAGAATGAATTTTTTAGCACCGTTACGCGCTTCTCTGATGCGTTGATAGAGCTTCTTGTCCTGCCATGTTTTTAGCCAGGCAGGCTCACGCTTGGCCAAGTCACCTCGCATAGGAAACGCGGTTTCAGGCAGATTTAGTTTATATTTACTTTGCTCTTTATTCTGTTCAGTCATTTAACAATCCAAAACTTAATTTATCCGCGATCAGGCGCGGCTAATAAAAAAACTTCTCGCTAATTCAGCATCTTTTGCAATCTGCGCTTTTAATGCATCCAGACCATCAAACTTCATTTCATCGCGTATTTTGTGAAAAAACTCCACATGCACGTGCTTTCCGTATAAATATCCAGCAAAATCAAGCACATGAACTTCCAGAGACAATTTTGGCACACCGGCAATTGTAGGGCGCACTCCAAGATTAGCTACTGCATTCAAACCGTCTAATTTTACTGCATATACGCCAGTAAAGGCAGGCCGTTCATGGCGCATGTGCACATTGGCCGTAGGAAAACCTAATTGCCGCCCAAGCTTGGCACCATGCACTACTTTGCCGCTAATACTATAAGGGCGCCCTAACAGCATAGCTGCTTGTTCCAGCTGGCCATTCGCTAAAGCAGTTCGCACTCGTGTGCTGGATACGCGATCATTGCCTAAATTAACCTGCGGTAACTTAATCAAATTAAATCCTGCCTGCACAATATCCTGCGTTGATCCGACGCGCTGTGCCCCAAAACGAAAGTCCTCACCAACCAGAATTGCCTGCGCATTAAGCGACTGACGCAGAATGCGCTGCATGAATTCTTCTGCGCTGACTTTTGCAAAGCGTCGATTAAATGCACATACATAAACACGCTCTACGCCTGCATTCGAAAAATACTCCAGCTTCTCGCGTAAAGAACATAATCGACTCGGCGCGTTGTCTGGCGTAAACAGCTCGCGCGGATGCGGCTCAAATGTCATGACAGCAGAACTTAAGCCTTGCTGTTTCGCGGTCTGTATTAACTTTTCTAATAAAGCCTGATGCCCTAAATGTATACCATCAAAATTACCGATAGCGAGTACACATGGCGCCTGTAGCGTCGCTGGAATATGCCGTAAAATTTGCATTAACGATTCACCCGACGAATATAATCTCTAGGCCTGAAGCCCAACAGCATAAGCATTGCAAAATAGCTTACACCTCCTAACACCACCAAACCACTGATATAAACCAGGCGTTTGAGCAAACTAAAACCCAGCCATGCACTGGCATGGCCCATAGCATAGTAAAGTGCAATGCCCATAAATATCAATGCCACCAGCAGTTTAACTAAAAACAATAACCAGCCGGCCTGTGGCTGAAAATAACCGGCGCGACGCAAATGATAATAAAGCAGTGACGCATTGATACAGGCGCCCAAGCCGATTGCCAGCGCTAAACCTGCATGCTGCAGATCCAGCACAAATACAAACAGCACATTCATTAACTGCGTAATTACCAAGGTGAACACGCCGATTTTCACCGGGGTCTTGATGTTCTGGCGCGCATAAAACCCCGGCGCCAGAATTTTCACTAATATTAGCCCCAGCAACCCTATGCTATACGCAATCAAAGCCTGTTGCGTCATGGCTACATCCAGTGGCGTGAATTTCCCGTAGAAAAACAGCGATGTGACCAGTGGCGCAGACAATACAGCCAAGGCTACTGCCGCAGGTGCTGCCAGAATACAGGTTAAGCGCAGCCCCCAATCCAGCAGTTGCGAATACTCTGCGTCATCTTTACCGGCGTAAGCCTTGGATAAACTCGGTAACAATATGGTACCTAACGCCACACCCAGAACACCGGTAGGAAACTCCATTAAACGGTCTGCATAATAAAGCCAGCTGACACTGCCAGTCACCAGAAACGAAGCGAATATAGTATTGAGAATCAGCGAAATCTGGGCAACAGATACACCTAGCACGGCTGGCCCCATCAGCTTTAGGATACGCCATACCCCTTCGTCATCCCGTCTAAAATCAAACTTTGGCAACAAGCCAATCTGCTTCAGAAACGGAATCTGGAATACCAGCTGCAGAAAACCACCGACAAATACCGCCCAAGCCAGAACCTTAATCGGCTCATTAAAGTAATCGGCAAAAAACAACACTGCCAGAATCATTGAAACATTGAGCCACACCGGCGTAAAAGCAGGGATGCCAAAACGGTTATAGGTATTGAGCACCCCACCCGCCATGGAAACCAATGAAATAAAGAAGATATAAGGAAAGGTAATGCGCAGCAGCTCAATAGTGAGCTGCATTTTTGCTGCATCCGTTCTGAAGCCCGGCGCAATCAAGCTCACAATCCATGGCGCTGTCAGCATACCTAATAGCGTCACCACTACCAGAATAATTCCAAGCCAAGTCGCTACCCGATTAACAAGCCCCTGTGTTTCTTCAAAACTGCGCTGACTCTTATATTCAGCCAGAATTGGCACGAAGGCCTGACTAAAGGCACCTTCAGCCGAGATTCTGCGTAATAAATTAGGAATTTTGAAGGCTACAATAAAAGCATCGCTGAGCATGCCTGCGCCAAAAACACGCGCTATCAAGGTATCGCGTACAAAACCTAAAATACGCGAGACAAAGGTCATGCTGCCGACTTTGGCCAGCGCTTTGAGTAAATTCATGCTTTATCGTTATAATAAAAGGGGTGTAAAGTATTGTATTAACAAACTATTGCGCAATTTTATCATGCCGCGACAAATCCCGTAGCAATTGCTAATGATATTTGTGTGTTTTTAACTTGCAATCTATTTAATATGTAGTTAATATTATGGGCTTCGTATTTTGAATAGCTTTTTAGGAATCCTTTAGGAAAACACACAAGATGGCAAATACCGCACAAGCAAGAAAACGTGCTCGTCAAGCAGTAAAGCAACGCGCTCACAATGCGAGTTTGCGCTCTACTTTGCGTACAGCGATTAAAAAAATTATTAAAGCTGTAGAAGCTGGTGACAAAGCCGCTGCTACTGCTGCTTACACAGAAAATGTAAGCGTGATTGACCGTATTGCGGACAAAAACATTATCCATAAAAACAAAGCATCACGTCATAAAAGCCGCTTAAATGCTGCTATTAAATCAATGGCGTAATTGATTGCCTGAGTAATATTTGGAATTCAAACAAAAAGCCGAACATAGTTCGGCTTTTTGTTTGGTTCAATCTTTTTATTACTCGTACTTTTTATCTCGTACTGTTTATAGAGTGCTATCCAATAAAATTCTATTGAATAGCACTCTTAAAGTTAATTACTGCTAATTATCAACATTAATTCCCGATATTCAGTTCTGAACGAACTTGCAGCGCCTGCTTGATCGCCTCATCACGGCTGGCATTAATCACTGTAAAATGACCCATCTTACGACCAGCACGCGCTTCATGCTTACCATACAAATGCATTTTTAACTGCGCATTAGCAAATGCCAATTGCCAGTCAGGTTCATCCTTGCCACCAGCAGCATTATCAGGCCAGGCATCACCGAGTAAATTAACCATTACCGCTGCACTATGTTGGCGGCTGCTGCCCAAGGGCAAGCCTGTCATCACGCGCACCTGCTGCTCAAACTGGTTAGTCACGCAGGCATCCAGCGTGTAATGCCCGGAGTTATGTGGACGTGGTGCGATTTCGTTCACCAGCAATTCGCCACCGCAAACAAAGAACTCAACACCCAATACACCAGTGTAATCAAGCTTTTCAGCTACGCTGATAGCCAACTTTTGCGCTTGATGATTAGCCGCATCACTACCGCGTGCCGGCACAATTGACACATCCAATATCCCATTTAGGTGGCTATTCTCAGCCGTAGGAAAAGTAGCAACCTGACCGTTGATGTCTCTGGCAAGCACTACTGAAACTTCATAATCCAGTTTCAGCATTTTCTCCAGTACGCATTCTTCCTGGCCAAAATCTGCAAAAGCCTGTTTAGCTTCATCAGAATTGGCCACACGCGCCTGTCCTTTACCATCGTATCCAAAGCGGGATACTTTTAGAATTGCCGGGTAAATATCACTGTCATCTGCTGGAACATCTGCATCGCTGTCAATTACAGCAAAAGGCGCGACCGGAAGTCCGGCATCTTTCAGAAAGTTTTTCTCACTGACGCGATGCTGTGCAATAGCCACCGCCTTGCCGGATGGATGCACGGCAACAGCACTGGCTAATGTTTCCAGTGTAGCAGCCGGCACATTTTCAAATTCAGTTGTTACGGCCTGGCAAGTCTCAGCCATTTGCTTTAATGCAGCTTCATCGTCATATTTCGCGCAGATATGCACATCAGCAATTTTACCGGCCGGGCTATTCTTGTCCGGATCCAGCACTGTAACCTTGTAGCCCATTTCATGCGCTGCAATCACAAAAAAGCGGCCAAGCTGACCGCCACCCAACATACCCAGCATTGCCGGAGGAAGAATTACTTTACTCTCACTCATCGTTCCACTTTCAATTGACTGACGGTTAGCATTTTACTGACGGCTGGTCAGTTAGCTCCATGTTATGTACTTTTTCTGCTTGATTTTTACGGAATTCAGCAAGCTTTGCTGCCAAATTTGCATCATGATTTGCCAGAATGGATACTGCAAACAAGCCTGCATTTGCAGCCCCTGCATCACCAATAGCAAAAGTAGCCACCGGTATACCTTTAGGCATTTGCACGATAGACAATAATGAATCCTGTCCCTGCAGATGTTTGGAAGGAACTGGCACCCCCAATACTGGCAGCGTTGTTTTAGCTGCAACCATACCAGGCAGATGCGCAGCGCCGCCGGCACCGGCAATAATGACCTGATAACCGTTCTTCACAGCATTCTCGGCAAATTCAAACATCAAATCCGGCGTACGATGTGCAGAAACAACTCTTGCCTCATAAGCCACGCCGAAGTCAGCAAGCATTTGTGCTGCATTTCTCATCACAGGCCAATCACTGTCTGAACCCATAATGATGGCTACTAATGGTTTATTCATATTATATTTTTCCAATAATCATTGGTTGTGACTTTAGTCTCAGCTGCAATCCTACATCAATTAAAGCAAGATAAGATTGTCGCGGTGTATTAATTCAGATTCGTCCACATAACCCAGAATAGATTCAATCTCACTACTGGATTTACGCATGATTCTCGCTGATTCACCGGCACTGTAATTTACTAGGCCACGTGCAATTTCTTTACCTTCAGCATCTACGCAGGCTACAACATCACCGCGCTCAAAATACCCCTCTACTGCCGTCACGCCTATAGGCAAAAGGCTCTTGCCCTCAGCCATAAGTACCTTAACTGCACCGGCATCCAGCACTAATTTTCCTGTTGTGCGCAAATGATCTGCCAGCCATTGCTTACGTGCAGCTGTTTTCATTTGCGTGGCTTCAAGGTGTGTACCTATTGCCTCACCTGCACTTAAGCGTACCAGCACATCTTTTTCACGGCCAGAAGCTATCACCGTATGCGCTCCGCTACGAGCAGCGCGTTTTGCCGCCAGTATTTTTGTCAGCATTCCACCCGTACCAACGCTACTACCGGCACCGCCGGCCATTTCTTCCAGAGCAATATCGCCAGCCGTAGCATGATGCACAAACGTAGCGCCAGGATTACGACGCGGATCTGCGGTGTACAAACCTTGCTGATCAGTCAGAATCACCAGAGTATCCGCTTCGATTAAATTAGCAACCAGCGAACCTAGCGTATCGTTATCGCCAAAGCGAATTTCATCCGTCACTACCGTATCGTTCTCGTTGATGATCGGTATGACTTTCATATCCAGCAAAGTACGCAAAGTACTGCGCGCATTCAGATAGCGCTTTCTATCAGCCAAATCATCATGCGTGAGCAGCACCTGCGCTGTGCGCAAATGATGCTGGCTAAAGCAGGATTCATACATCTGCACCAAACCCATTTGGCCTACTGCAGCTGCCGCTTGCAATTCATTCACGGCTGTTGGGCGTTTCTTCCAACCCAGCCTTTGCATACCTTCCGCCACCGCACCGCTAGATACCAGCACAATCTGCTTACCTTGCAGCGCCAGCGCAGCAATTTGCGCCGCCCAGCCGGCAATCGCGGCCTGATCCAAGCCATTGCCATCATTCGTAACGAGGCTGGAGCCTACTTTTACGACAATCACTTTTGCATCTGCTACCAAAGATTTAAATTCAGGCAACTTCATTCTTGGACTCAGGGTTGCTAGGCTCTATATTGCTGGCTTCTAGTTTTTTGGACTCAAGACTTTCAGATTCAGCGTTATCTGATTCCAGGTTTTCAGCTGCACGATTCTCTTCAATATGCTGCATGATGGCATAAGTCAGCTCTTTACAACCCAAGCCGCTGATTGCAGAAATTGCAAATACTCGGCCTTCCCAGCCGTAGTCTTTGACAAAAGCTTTCACTACTGCATCAGCATCCTGCAGCATATCGATTTTGTTCAATACCAGCCAGCGTGGTTTATTATAAAGTGACTCATCATATTTTCTGAGTTCTTCAACGATAGCTTTGGCTTCGTGCACAGGATCAACTGCCTCATCAAATGGTGCAATATCTACCAGATGCAATAACAAGGAGGTACGTGCAAGATGACGCAGGAATTGATGACCCAAACCAGCACCTTCAGCAGCGCCTTCGATAATGCCTGGAATATCGGCAATCACGAAGCTGCGTTCAGTATCCACACGCACCACCCCTAGATTCGGGTGCAGCGTTGTAAATGGATAATCTGCAACTTTAGGTTTAGCCGCGGAAACTGAGCGGATAAAAGTAGATTTACCGGCATTAGGCATGCCCAGCAAGCCAACATCTGCCAATACTTTAAGCTCAAGATACAACTCTAACTCTTCGCCAGGATCGCCTTTAGTACATTGGCGTGGCGCACGATTCAGGCTGGACTTAAAGTGCACATTACCCAGACCGCCGTTACCGCCTTTAGCCATCTGCGCACGCTGACCATGTTCGCTAAGATCCACCAGCATCTGCCCGCTGGATTTATCCGAAATTACAGTACCGACCGGCACACGCAAAATCATATCTTCGCCCTTGGCACCGTAGCACTCAGCACTACGGCCATTTTCACCACGCTGCGCCCTGAAACTGCGCGTATAGCGATAATCTACCAGCGTATTGATATTACGATCTGCTTCAATCACAATGGAACCGCCACGACCGCCGTCCCCGCCACTTGGGCCGCCCATAGGTTCGTATTTTTCACGACGAAACGTAGCAACGCCGTTACCGCCATCGCCCGCAAAGATTTTAATTGTTGCTTCGTCAATAAATTTCATA